>JAEEGL011943045.1_pt1 | contig 42147 bp, 31 predicted proteins | sample 9134231 | NCBI WGS metagenome assembly JAEEGL01 (sample SAMN16246548, study PRJNA631951) | gut metagenome | biome: gut microbiome; feature: rumen; material: fiber-attached | host: Bos | place: Iran: Karaj | collected 2018-10
ATCTCGCACGAGAATGCTCACGACGCACTCGCTGACGTGAATGCGCTGATTGACGTAACGCGCCTCATTCGCGACAAGCAGCCTTCGCTTTACGAATATCTCCTAAAAATGCGCGGCAAGAAGGCCGTTCAGCAGCTCGTAAATCTCGAAAAGCCAACGCCGTTTGTTTATAGCTGCGGGCAATATTCGAGCACGCATAATAAGACTTCGGTTGCCTACCCGATTGCGCCCGCCAAGAATGGCAATGTGCTCGTATTTGACCTTCGCATTAATCTAGACGAATTACTCGCCGAGGAGGAACCGAAAATCTTCCCGACCGTAAAGGAGCTAAAATATAACCACTGCCCGGCCGTAGCGCCGATTGGCGTGCTTAGCCAGGGCGATGGCTGGGAGAAAATCGGCCTGACCGAGGAGGTTATCAAGAAAAACCTCGATTCCCTGCTCGCTCACCCAGACTTCATTGAGCGCATGCGCAGCGAAAACGAGGCGAAACCAGAATTTCCAGAGTCCGCCGACAGCGAAAGCGCGCTATATGACGGTTTTCTCGACACGCAAGACAAGACGAAATGTCTCGCCGTAGCCCGCGCCACCGCAAACCAGCTCGCCGATTTTCATCCAGATTTCGTCGATTCGCGTTTGCCGGAATTGTTGCTCCACTATAAGGCCCGCAACTTCGCCAATTCCCTTTCCGAATCGGAGAGCAAACAATGGGAAGAATACCGTGTGGCCCGCATCAAAGCGCACGCCAACGATTACATTCGCGCAATCCAGGAGCTCGCCGAAGCCGGCAAAGATCCGTATCTTCTCGAAGAGCTGCAGCTCTGGTATCAGTCGCTTTTGCCATATTAAATTCGAAGACATTAAAAAGGCCGACATTTCTGTCGACCTTTTCAATCACCTTTTCTCCGTACGCATACGCATGGAGTGACGCAGTTTTACCTGCATCTTGTCTACGCCCCCAACAATCGATGACGCTACAAAGTGAAATACGGATACAACGCCGCGACGGCTATAAGCCTTGACGACGAATCCATTTTCTTTGCAACGCTCTTGAATTGTCAGAGTTGTTGACCAAGTGCCGAGCCACATAAGCCCGACCATTAACATTACCGTGGCTACTATAACAATAGCAACGGCTACTACGGCCCATCCATGTGACGCTGCGTCATTCTTGCCGAGATATAAACCTCGAATAGCAGCGTAAATGGCGCGGAAGTAGCGATCCGCAAAAGCCTTTCCGAACATCGTTGTGGTAATAGCTATATAGATACAGCTAAAAAACGTGTTTGGAGTATAGATCGCGAATTTGCTATTAGTCGGCAAGTCTGTCTCATAATAGCCTGATTCCCTGAGAAAATACTTCGCTACATACGAGCGTATGTAGGGCAGTCTTGTCTCCTTCTTTGTCGGCATCAATCTGGTGCCGAAGGTCCCGATGAGCGATGATCCTAACAGAAACACCGCCCAAATTGCGAATAATACAGTTTTGTTGTCAACAACAATTGTCATTGCAGACACCCCCTTTACTGGTGATTTTTAGGATCGTGGAAGTGCCTAAAAGGCACTCACAAGTTCATTATATCACAAAAGCACAAAAAAGTCAATAGAGCTTACGGTTTTCTCCCCTGTTATCGGATAATATATGGGTTGATTTTTTGGCCCGTGCCGGAGACGACCTCGGCGCCCGCCTTTAGGGTAACCACCGGGCGAACTGCCCCTAGAGTCATCATGCCATTCCCGCCCCAAATCCAAGTCGTCCAGCCAAAGCCCTGCATCTTATTGTCGCCGCCCTGGGTATCGAGTGACATCGCCCAAGAGAACTGGCCGGTATAGAGGTAATTGCGGTCGCTTTCCTCTTCCCAGCCGATGCCCGCTAGCGTAAGTTCGTCGCCGGTGATGAGGCCGACTTTGTGGGTGAGCTTGGCGTTGCCGTTGACAGTATCCTCTTTCGTGAAGGCATCGTTTTTGTTCGGGCAGTCGAGGCGGAGGCCGTCTTTGCTACCGGTCTCCGAGACGTCGACCGCGATGCGACCATACGCGCCAGTGAGGTTATAATATACGCCCCTAGTGAAAACATGATCCGTATCGAAGACGCCGATGTCGGTAGTCTTTCCCTTCAGGAAGCCGGCATAATAGCTGCGGTCGTTGCAATAAACTGCGTCGTCGAGCTCGTCGTCGTCGAGACCCTTCGCCTCAAACCAGGCGTCAATAGTGGATTTGATGGCCGAATCGTTGGTGTTAGTATCCATCGCTGCCTTCATTTGCTCGAAATTAGTGCCACCGGTGAGGGCGAAAGCGTATTTTTCTGGCCCGTTGACATAGTCGAGATAGTAAACTGTGGAGCAAGTTGTACTGCTCGAGAGACAAGTATAGTGGTGGTCCTGAGCGATGGAGCTAAGCTGCGAGTTCCAATCCGTGAGCGTGAGTGTATTTGTCAGAGTATAGTTGCCAGAATCATAGGAGACATCATTGCCAAAAACATATCCATTGACAGCCGGCTCAACACGTTCAGCAACATAGCGCGCGCCATACATATAACCGCCATCCGCAGGCGAATTTTGGTTGTTATTAAATCTAAAAGTATTGGCGCCATTCAGCGAAATCTGCGCAGCAGTGCCGGTGGCGAGACATTGCTGTTTACCGTCAACCGTGGTTGGCTCGCCGTTATATATAATCTTTGTGCCGCCAGTGTAGGTGGTGCGGACAATCTTCCAGCAGAGGCCACTCCAAACGACATTATTATTGTCGATTTGGCCGCGATAATAATAAATCGTCTGGCCTTTTTCAGTCATGCGGTTAATGCCATTGCCGTTCTTTAGATAGAGATTGTCAGAATCAATGGCTGGACGGCGGAAGTCGATGTCGTAGTCTGGGTTGACCTGGTCCTCGACGTCGCCGGCGATGGTCTCTTTCCATTCGTCCGTAGCGTCGGCCTGGATGGTCTCGGCCGTAATCTTTAGGTGGTATTTCGCGCCCTCATATTCGTCGGCCGGTTTTTCACAAACTATACCTGCGGCAGTCGTGCGGCAGACGTTGACTTTGCCAAAGTTCGCATCACAGCTAAGCTTCACTGATTTGAAGAGCGAACTAGTAGCCACGCCAGGAGCCAACGAAGTCTTGTAGTAATAATATCCGTCTTCCTTTAGCTCCCAATCGTCTTCATTCTGGAAGATAATGGTCGCGAGGCGTACGCCGTCTTTTTCGAGCGGTAGCGTAGTTGTATCGGCGCGATTTCGCCAGTATTCATCATACTTGAGGCGCACTGCAATATCAGAGTCTCCTTCGTTTTTGACCGTAAACAGCTTTTCGGTTTCGTCGCATGGTTTCCAATCATCTGGACTAATGAATTCTTCGGCCGAAACCACGCGATACTTCGCCATCGTAAAGGTATTGGCAAGATGTGCGTCATTCGCATTGTAAGCGACCGTAAAGCAAATCGCCGCCGCAGCTAATAATAGCCCGACGACGAGAAGTGGTTTTTTATTGATTTGCTTTTTATTGCTGAGCACGGAGAGAGCCACCCATGAATTCGCTATAGAGCGTTTCGAGCTCGTCGGAAACCTCGAGAGCTTCCGGCTTTTCGACTAGCATAACGACAAATTTGAGCGGAGAGTTGGCAGGGATATCATTCTGTTCCTGAGCGCCGTAGCCGAGCACGGATGGGATGGTAATTTCGCGGACACCGCCAATGTGCATGCCCTCGATACCCTCAATCCAGCCCTGAATCATATTGGACGAACCGATGAGTGGATCATTCAATGCGGTTGGGTCGTCCTTGCTATTATAGGAGGAATCAAAGATTGTCTCGTCGGAGAGCCAGCCGATGTAGTAGGCGGCGTAATTAGTATCAAGGCTCGAGATTTCTTCCTTTTTTTCGTCTGCATATTCGTAGGTGATTTCCCTGCTCTCGCCAACAACGATGTCGCGAGTCTCGAGCGAAGTAGCGGCGGCAGCATTGAAAGCTTTTACCTCAGTGCGATAGCCCTTGAACTGCTCAAAATACTGCTCCGAGAGCTTCTTGGCGCGGTCGGACTTGCGGTTCTGATAATCGTTATAGAGCTCAGCGAATCTGTTCATGCGGTTATTGACGTTCGTGGACTGAGTTTCGCTGTTCTCGAAATTTAGCACGATGCCGACATAGAGGGCGAAAGTGCTAGCGAGCATGAAAACTGCAATCGCTGCAATGATGATGCGCTGTTTTGGTGACGTTTTTCTATCTTCATTTACAATCATATTACCTCCGTTATTGCCACCCTACTAAATAGATTCTAACTTATCCATTATATCTTGAATTTCGTTTTTTGTCAGAGTTTTATCTGGGTGAGCGAATTCAAGATGGAAGCTGATATTCTTCGTGTCGGCGCCGTCAGCCTGGTAAATCGAGACTGGGCTGAGCTTGTAGATGTAATCCTTCAAGGCGTCGCGAATCTTGGTCTCGAGCTCGGCATAAGCAGTGTCGCCAGCGACCGTGAGCGTCAAATCGCGAGAGACCGATGGGTAGTTGCTGAGGCGGAAAGTCTTCGCCGCTGCGTCACGAGCGAGGGCGAGGAGCGCCGTGAGATCGAGTTCAAATGCTGCGATGCCGCGCGAAAGCTTGAAGCTCTTTGCGACCGAGCCCTTAATCTCGCCGATATAGCCGATGGTCATATTGCCAGCGATAATAGCGGCAGAGCGCTTTGGTTCATAGTAGCTGTTGGTTGCGCTATTCGTGAATTTGGCGAGTTCAAACTTCGCACCGAGCACCTCGAGTAAATTCTCGAGATATTTCTTAGCGAGGTAGTAATTGCTCTGCTCTTTGTTGCTCGCGAAGACGAAGCCGAGCTGCGGGAGACCCTGAGGAGTCTTGTCGTCATCAAAGCCGAGATTCTTTGGATAGACCTGGTTCATTTCGTAGAGCGCGAAGCGGTCGTAGCCGGCACGGAGATTGCCGTAGCTCTTGTCGAGAAGGCTAGGCACGATGCTTTGGCGAATGTACTGGAGATCTGGCGAAATGGAATTCACGATCTTATAGGCGTTATCTGGCTTCTGGCCTACCTTTTCCATGAGGACGCCGTGGACGAAGCTGTAAGTCAAAACTTCATTGGCGCCACGCGCGGAAAGGATGTTGCGGATCTGAGCCTTCAAGGCGAAGAGCGGATTCGGATCGGCAGTGGCATGAAGCGGAAGGACTGGCTTGATATTGTCGAAACCAGTAAGGCGGCCGACTTCCTCGATGATATCTTCGGCGATATGGATATCGGTGCGCCAGAACGGTGCAGTAACCGAGATATTGTCACCATCGAGCTCGACGGTAAATTCGACATTTTCGAGAATCGTCTTCACGTCCTTGCCGGAGAAATCGGTGCCGAGAAGGCCGTTGATTTGTGCGAGCGCGACGTCGACGACGATTGGCTCTGGGGCTTCTTTCTGGGTATCGAAGGCCGCGAGCGGCTTGAAATAAGCCTGAAGATCGCGAGCGCAACGAAGTGCGACCGGCAAAGTCTGGCCGGCTGGCTGCCCCTTCGTAAAGCGAGTGATCGCCTCAGAGAAAATGCCGTGTGCCATCTGTGTCTTGCGGAGATTATAGAGGCTGAAGGTTGCAGATTCGAGAATAATGCGCTTCGTGTTTTCGTCGATAGCGGTGCTCTTGCCGCCCATTGCGCCAGCAAGCGCAACTGGAACGTTGTTGCTCGTAATTACGATGTCGTCTGGGGTGAGTTCGACCGTCGTGCCGTCGAGAAGTTCGAGCTTTTCGCCCTTCTTTGCAGCGCGAACGATAATCTTCGGCGAATCGGTGCCGCCGACTGCGACGAATTTGTCGTAATCAAAGGCATGAAGTGGCTGGCCATAAGTAAGCATGCAGAGATTCGTAGCGTCGACAACTGGATCGATCGGACGCATGCCGGCACGAGCAAGAAGCGTAGCGCCAGTCGAAATCGTCTTTGGATATTCGGCGCCGGTCGATTCGAGCACGAGCGCAGTGTAGCGTGGGCAGAGTTTTTCGTCGATCTCGATGTCGAGCTTTACGCTCTTGTCGTTCTCAAAATCCTGCTTGCCATCAAGGTACCAATCTGGCGAAGTGAACTTCTGGCCAAGGATGCCGGCAACTTCGCGGCGGAAACCGAGAATGCCGAAGGTGTCTGGGCGATGGGTGAGAGATTTGTTTTCAATATCGAGAATCTTGTCGGATAGGCTGAAGATGTCTGCGAATGGTTTGCCCGGTTCAGCGACAGAGCTATCGAGCTCGATGATGCCAGTATGATCATCGCCAAGGTCAACCTCGTCGGCGCCGGCCATCATGCCGTAGCTGTCATACTTGCCGAGCATTTTGCGCATGCCAATTTTGAATGGTTCGTCGGTGCCGAAGGTGGCTGGAACGATTGCCCCTGGAGCGACCCAAGCAGCGAACATGCCTTCATGAACATTTGGCGCGCCGCACATAACTTGGACATAGCCGTCAGCGTCGCGCTCGACGTCTTCGGCCTTGCCGCCATCGTCGATCTTGCAGAGGCTGAGGTGAGTATCCGGGATTTTCTCGCAGTATTTCACCTGAACTGCATAAACTTTGTCGTATTTGTGCGTGTTATCGATAACGCCCTCGACTTCGACGAGACGAGCGCCAATGAGCTTTACGAGTTCGTCGTCGCTAATTGTGATTTTGTCGAGGCCCTGTTTTAGCCAATTGAGAGAAACTAACATGCGAACTCCTTTAGAAAATCCAGTTTTGCCGATTCGAGATAGCGAATGTCGTTGAGTTGGTAACGAAGCATAATGAGACGATCAATACCGCCGCCCCATGCGAAGCCCTGGTACTTGGTCGGATCGATGCCCGCAGCCTTCAAAACATTCGGATGGATCATGCCGCAACCAAGCATCTCAAGCCAGCCATCGCCCTTGCCGCCGAGGGAGGCAGGTTTTTCGATAAGGAATTCGAGGCTTGGTTCAGTGAATGGGAAGTAGCCCGGCTGAGTCTTGATGTTGAGTTTCTGTCCGTAATATTTTTCGAAGAATTCGCGCAAGATTGCGAGCATGTTGCCGAGCGTGCAGTCCTCGGAAACATATACGCCCTCGCACTGATAGAAAGTGTGCTCGTGGGTGGCGTCGATATCTTCGTTGCGGTAAACGCGGCCCGGAACAGCGACAGCGATGGCCTTGCCCTCTTTGAGCTTGTGAGCGTTTGCCTTCAAGACGCGGTTTTGCATCGTGCTGGTGTGAGCCGGCGGGATAAAGCCTTCTTCGGTGCGGAAGGTATCATAACCATCACGTGCGGGATGGCCCTTCGCAAAGTTGAGGCTATCAAACATATGGTATTCGTCATCGAGCTGAACGGATTCGACGACGTCGAAGCCCATGCTCTGGTAAATCGAGATAACGCGGTCAAGCTCGGTCATAAGTGGATGTTTGCTACCGTTGTCTGCCGTCAAAAACTCTGGCATCTGCCCGTTAATATCACATGGCGCGCTAATATCGAGTGGCGCGACATCTTCCTGTTCGGCAGCGGCCTCGGCGGCTGCGATTTCGGCGTTTAGTTGATTTTTACGTTCGTTAATTTTTTTGCCAAAATCTGCACGTTGGTCGGCCGGCAGGTCCTTGATTTTCGCATATTCAGCACCAAGTGCCTTTAGCTCATTCTTTAGTTCCTGTAATGTGGCCATAATAGATATATTTTACCACATTTTAAGAGATAAAAAAGCCCGCGTCTAAAGTCTAGTGCGGGCTTAAATTTAGTGAATCACGAAAATGATGACGAGCGAAACCGCGGCGAGGGCGACGAGCACGAACCAAAACCAACTAAAGCGATTAGTCTTCTGCATGTTTTTGAGGTATTCGGACTGCTCAACGAAATCCGGATCGTCGCGCTGGGAAGTTTTCTCGGCGCGCTCACGCAAATCCGAGCTAATGCGTTCGCCTAGTTTGCTGCGTTCTTCGTCTTTCTCTACTAAAATCCCCACGGGTCCTCCTTAATTACCTATCAAGTATAGCACAAACAGAATGTGCTATAATATGTTCATATACATTAAAAGGAGGTGTAATGGCTACAACTAAAGCCAAGTCGACCAAGAAGCCTGCTGCCAAGAAAGTTGCAGCAAAGAAGCCGGCTCCAAAGTCGAAAACTACAGCCAAGGCCGCGAAAGTTGCTCCAAAGGCAGCCGCAGTCAAGGCAACCAAGGTGGGCGCAGTAAAAACCAAGATCGTCTCCGAGAAGAAAAATCCGATTAAGGAATTCTTTGCTCGTAAGGGCGATCCAAACGAAAACATTCTAACAATCTTCAAAGATACCAAGATTATTGGCGCTTTGATTGGTGAAATCGTAGGTACGGGCCTCATTACCGCCGTCGCTTTGACGCTCGGTCTTTTCAACCCGCTCTACATGATTTTCGCTTATATCGGCATCACCGCTGCGGTCTTCGCACTCTCTGGTGCTCATATTAACCCAATCATTACCGCTGGTATGATGGCTAGCCGTCGTGTTTCGGCGATTCGCGGTGTGCTCTATCTCATTGCACAGCTTATCGGCGCATGGATCGGCTTCATGCTCATTAGCTACTTCTACAACCAGGGTATTGCTAGTGGCAACATCACGGCAGAATCCACTCTGCTCCCAACGCTCACGTCCGCAAACCAACTCAACGCTGCTACGGAAGGCTTCAGCTTCTTCTGGGCAATCACTATGATTGAGTTCATTGGCGCAATCATCATTGCGTTCTTCTTCGCACGTGCGCTCGAGTTCAAGCGTGGTGCTTTCACCTTCGCGGCAGTCGTCGGTGGTGGCGTCTTCCTCGCTATGCTCTTCGCAGTTGTGATTACTGGCCAATTCCTCGGTATCCAAGAGAACGTGTTCATCATGAACCCAGCAGCCGCATTCATGTACGGCTTACTCCCATCGAACGCTGAAGGCTTTGACGCGCTCATGGGTCAGCTCTGGCCAATGTTGGTCACCTACGTCATCTTCCCTGTGATGGGTGGCGTGCTCGGCTTCTATCTTTCCGACTTTGCAAACAAGCTTAGCGGCAAAGAGCTCAAAGCCTAATACCGTTCAAAAGATTCAAAATACCGATCCTTCGGGGTCGGTATTTTTGTCGTCTTGACCAGAGGTGACGCTTATGCTTAAATAAATCTTAGATAAGGTCACAAAAATCCAAATGAAAAAACTGCAGAAAAAGAGAGTTCTACTATTTGGTGGTATTCTGTGCGTCTTGAGCCTAGTAGCCAGCCTTACAATTGCCTACAACCACGACCGCTCCGTAATCGGTAATGAGTTCGGACCGAGCGTTTATAAGACCGCAACTACCGAGCAATTCGATAGCCCAAGTAATTGGCAGCCTTGCGACGAAAAAACGAAGACCGTATTCGTAAAAAATGAAGGTAGCGTCAATGTACGAGTACGCGTGAAATATGACGAAGTATGGCGCGATGCTGCTGACACGAAAAATCTCCCGCTCGAAAAAGACGGCGTGAGATTAGTTAATGTCGCACTGCAGAACCTCGATGATTGGGAGCTACGCGATAATGGCTACTACTATTACAAGCACACGCTAGCGCCAGGCGAATCGACGAATTCGCTATTTAAGAAAGTCGTTTTTGACTGCAATGCAAATCTCGGGGCCGAAAATGTCTGCGAAAATACTGCCGCCGGAATGACCTGCACGAAGCCGGAAGACGATTACGAAGGCGCGAAGTATCATCTGAAAATTACCGCCGAGACAATCCAGGAAGATGCCGCTGATGAGTGGACAAATCTCTACAATATCATCGCGAGCCAAGCGAATGACCCGAGCTATCAAATCGACTTCACGCGCCGCGCGCAGATTTCGGACGACGTCAGCGTTAGAAATGGCAATGGCGTAAATAAATATACCGAGAAGGGGCAGGATGTTTACTATTTCCGCGGCGTCGTTGACAATAACATCGTTCTCTGGGCAAACCAATGCTGGAAAATTATGCGCACCACTTACACTGGCGGGATTAAAATGATCTACAACGGTCCGCCGAAAGAGATTAACGGCGTGATGCAATGCGATTGGTCAACGCGAGTCGTCGAGTCATTGATCGGCAATTATTTCGATCCATACAGCGTCAATAGCAATGACACTTCCCCGGCCGACGTCGGTTATATGACCGGTACGCGCATCGAGAATGCGACACTCACAACTACTACTTCGCAGGTTTTCAAGTTCTCGAATAGCGTGTCGAGAGACGGCGATACTTATACCCTCAATACGACTGCCGGACACGCCTTAACTGGCTCCTGGCAAAATACGCGAGAAGCCGCCGCCACGCGCTACCATTACTTCTGCACCAACGGCGCGGCCGTTTGCTCGAGCGCCGAGATTGGCTACATCCACTTGTTCACTTACTGGCGCGACACGAACACGATTTACTATCTGCCAATCGGCGGCTACGACGATATCGAGGCGGCCAAGACGGCAATGTTCGCAAATGAGAATGATTCGGCCGCTAAACAGCTTATTGAGAGCTGGTTCTCGAACAATTTCACGAGCGCACAAGAAGACCAACTTGAGGATGCGATTTATTGCAACGACCGCTCGATTGCGATCGGTTCGCTGAAGGGCGAAAACACCAACGCATCGGACACATCTTATCTCTACAACTATTTTGGCGCATTTTCGCGTCTTTCGATCAAGAACGCTGACGGCAATGTCGCGCCGTCGCTCGAATGCGGCAAGCACGATTCCTTCACGAAGTCCGATACGACGAACGGCAACGGCAAACTAAACCACAAAGTCGGCATGCCGTCGGCCGACGAATTGAACCTAGCCGGCCGCTCTTATTTCGATGGCACGACAAGCGACTATCTCGGAAACAGCAACTACTGGTCAATGTCGCCATCCTTCTTCAACTATGATTCGGCATGGCAAATCATCATTGATCGCCCAATTATGACTAACCTCTGGACTGGCACCTGGGAAGGCGTTCGCCCAGTCATTTCCTTCAAGTCCGGAACGCATATAGTCTCGGGCCAAGGCACCAAAACCAGCCCATACATCGTCGAATAAGCTCGGGTTCCGCCCCTGTTATCCTTGACAATACCGCTTATGTATGCTACAATAAGAAGACATTCTTTTATCCTTGGGGAAAGGAGGTATGAAAGATATGCACGACGATGCTGACGTTTATCGAAGTTCTAAAAGAGAACGCGAAAAGAGGCGCCAACACAGGACGGCCATAAAAATCTATATGGCCACAGCCGTGCTGCTCGCGATTATGTCCGCGGCCGCCGCATTGATGGCAATCATGTAAGCAAACCGCCTACATATTTGCAAGCAAACAGCCCTGCCGGATTCCCGACAGGGCTAATTTTTATACGGTTTCGAGGATGCGGGTCCAGAGCTCGTCGAGCTCGGCTTTGTTGATGGTGCCGACGGTTGCGAGGCCGGAGATACCGGACTGCATGAAGAGACGAGCGAGCTGAACGATTGAGCTCTTGTCGATAGCCTCGACCATCTTGGCGGCGTCAGACATTGGCTCGTAGCGACCAGTCGTAATGTAGTCCTTGAGATAATAATTACTGATTTGTTCGGCGGTCTGAGCGAGCATCTGCTGGCGACCGAGCGCGTAGCTCTTCGCAGCCGCAATGTCGGCCTCGCTGATGTCGCCATTGATAACCTTGCCGAGCTCGACCGCAATAAGGTCGAAGAGGTCGGCGGCGTTTTCGGAGTTCACTTCCCCGTCAAAATCCCAAGTACTAGACCAGCGGTCAGACTCCGTTTGTGAGCCCATGCCGTAGACGATGCCTTTTTTGCGCGCCTTGCCAAAAATCTTGCTGCTCATCGTTCCGTTCAAGATATGGTTGAGGCAGCCCATGGCGTATTGTTCGGATGGTTCGAGCGGGCGGTTCAGGACAAACGAAAAACCGAAGCACATATTGCTGGCATCCTTGCGGCGAATCACGACTGGATCGGTAGCCTGGTAGTCAGAATGCGGAATTTCGAATTTCTCGCCTGGTTTCAAATCCCAGTTTTCGAGCATGCTAATAATCTTGCGCTTGCGCCCACGAAGGTCGCCAGTGATGATGAACTGCATATTATTAGCGGTATGCGTGCGATGATGATGGTCGCGAATATCTTTTAGTTCGATATCATTAATCGTCTTGAGGCGTTCGCCGTAAGTCAGGACGTTTTCGCCAAGTGACTGCTGGAGCTTCGGCCAGATAAGGCGCGAATAATCATTCTGGTAGCCAGTTAGCTCAGAGCGGACATTGCCTTTCTCGCTAGCCAATTCCTCTTCGCAGAAGCGCGGCTTCGCGACAGCAAGTTCCTGGAGACCCAAAATACGTTCCCATTCAAAGTCGGCGCATTCGGTTTCGTAGCAAATAAAGTAATCAGAAGTCCAAGCATTGTGATAGGCGCCGTTCTTCGTGAACTCAGCCTCATAGGCCTGCTCGTCGCGATACTCAGCGTTGCGACCGAAGGCCATATGCTCCATAAGATGCGCGACCTCGTAGATCTCCGGCTTCTTTACGAAACGGTTGCCGGCACGGAAAATAACCCGGATATTGAGAACCGGCGATTCTGGCGCGTCAATCAAAAGCCCCCGCCCACCAGATTTGAGCTTAACTTCTTCTATCGAGTGTTTCAATTATCTGCGACCTTTTTTCTTGTTCTGGCGAGCTTGCTTCTTGGACTTGCGGGCTGCGTTGCGCTTGGCGTTGCGATCGGTGTTGCGAGCAGAGCCGGACTTCTTGCTGGTGCCGACATTGCTCTGGCGCTCAGCGGCCTTGCCTACGCCATGCTCGTCCTTCGTAAACTCATCATCCATGTTCTTGACGCCGGCAGAAACTTCGTTGACGCCCTTTTCGGTAGCGCCTTCAGCCATCTTCGTAAGCTCAGTGTCATACTTGTCGTCGGAAACCTCGGCAACTTCCTGCATGCGGAGTGAGAGGAGAATCTTCATCACTTCTTCGCGGAGCGCGCGCTGGAGACCATCGAAGAGCTTCTGGGACTCAGAGCGATACTCTACGAGCGGATCGCGCTGGCCAACACTGCGCCAGTGGATACCTTCGCGGAGGTGCTGCATGTTTTCAAGGTGCTGCATCCAAAGCGTATCGAGAACGTTGAGGTATACTTCACGCTCAATCTTGCGCATCGTATCTTCGCCGAATTCGACTTCCTTATCATGGTACATTTCTTCAACCGCGGCCACGGCAAGCTTGTTGCGATCTTTTTCGCGGCGCATGAGGCCGATGGACTCAACGAGATCCTCGTCGAGGTCGAAGACAGCCCTGAAGTTATCAACGAACTTCTTGTTTACGCGTGAGCTAAACTGAACGAGCTCAGCGATTTCGTCTTTGTAAAGGCGCGTGATCTCTGGGCGAATGTTATCACCGTCGAGAATCTTGCGACGCATCGTATAGACAACCTTACGGTGGCGGTTAATAACGTTATCGTACTGAACAACGTTCTTGCGGGAGTCGAAGTTGAAACCTTCGATACGCTTCTGAGCAGATTCGAGAGTCTTCGAGACCATGCGGTTCCTGAGCGGCATGTCATCATCGACACCGAGGCGCTTCATAATCATAGAGATTCGATCGCCCTGGAAGATGCGCATGAGGTCGTCTTCGCAAGATACGAAGAACTGAGTGGTGCCTGGATCGCCCTGGCGGCCACCACGACCGCGGAGCTGGTTATCAACGCGGCGAGAATCATGGCGAGCAGTGCCGATCACGGCGAGACCGCCGAGTTCAACGACGCCCTTACCGAGTTTAATATCGGTACCACGACCTGCCATGTTAGTAGCGAGGGTAACTGCACCCTTTTCACCAGCCTTAGCAATAATCGCGGCCTCACGCTCATTATTCTTTGCGTTCAAAATTTCGAATGGAACACCTTCCTTCTCGAGGTAGGCAGCGATGCGTTCGTTGTTCGCAATCGAGTCGGAGCCAACGAGGACTGGCTGGCCCTTTTCGTGGAATTTCTTGATCTCGTCTGCAATCGCCTTGAGCTTAGCAGCTTCAGTGCGATAGATGAGATCGTCCTTATCGACGCGAATAATCGGCTTGTTTGGTGGGATCTGAATCACGTCGAGTGCATAAATCTGTTGGAATTCCTCAGCCTCAGTAAATGCCGTACCGGTCATACCGGAGAGTTTGTTATAGAGACGGAAGAAATTCTGGAAGGAAATCGTTGCGAGAGTTGTAGACTCTTCGCGAACCTGGACACCTTCCTTAGCTTCGATTGCCTGATGGAGACCTTCGTTGTAACGACGACCATGCATGAGGCGACCGGTATGTTCATCGACAATCATGACCTCGCCAGAATTCGTCACGACATAGTCCTTATCGCGCTTGAAGAGAGTCTCTGCACGGAGGGCCTGCTCGAGGTGGTAAACAATACGAGTATTCTCGGTGCTGTAGAGAGTATCTACGCCAAGAATCTTCTGAACTTTCTCGACACCGGCATCGGTTAGAGAGACCGTGCGGCGCTTCTCGTCAACAATGTAATCTTCATCGGCGAGCTGAGCGCAAACCTTAGCAAACTGGTAGTAGCTCTCTGGGTTGTCGGCAGCAGGAGCCGAAATAATAAGCGGAGTACGAGCCTCATCGATCAAGATGGAGTCCACCTCATCGACGATCGCGAAGTTCAATTCGCGCTGGCGGAGATATTCGGCATCCTTGACCATGTTGTCGCGGAGATAATCGAAGCCGAATTCGTTGTTCGTACCATAGGTAATGTCGCAAAGATAAGCTTCCTTGCGGGTGCATGGCTCGAGATGGCGCATGCGCGGATCGTCGTGATCCTCATTTTCGTAAGCCTTGTTATAGCGGAAGCTAGCTTCATTAATAATGACACCGACAGAGAGCCCGAGGAAGTCGTAGAGCTCACCCATCCAGCCAGCGTCGCGCTGTGCGAGGTAGTCGTTAACGGTCACGATATGAACACCGCGGCCAGTCAAAGCATTAAGATATGCCGGCAAAGTAGCGACGAGAGTCTTACCTTCACCGGTCTTCATCTCGGCAACGTTGCCTTCGTGAAGGACAATACCACCGATGAGCTGGACGTCGAATGGACGGAGCTTCAAAACGCGGTCGCTTGCCTCGCGAACGAGGGCGAATGCCTCTGGAAGAATCTGATCAAGCACCTTGTTATCGGCGGCAATGCGAGCTTTTTTGTCGATTTTCTTCGGAGCTTTCTTGTCGTCCTTTTTAGCCTTCTTGCCCTTAAGCTTCTCGACAGCCTTGGCGGCAATTGCCTGCTTGTTGAGCTTATCGAAACGAGCTTTTAGCTTCTCGGTCTGAGCAGCAAGTTCTTTCTTGTCCATCTTGGCATACTTTGGCCCGAGCTTATTAATCTCGTCGACGCGCTTCTTTAAGCGATGAAGAGTTTTCTTCTGAGCGTCACCAAAAATATGCTGCAAAACTTTGGTCGTTGCGGTCTTGTCGGCTAGTTTGTCTGTAGGTTTTTTGTCTTTAGGAGCCTTTTTGACTTTTGGAGTCTTGGCTACTTTTTCCACCCTTTTCTTATCTGACTTCCTCTCTTTCATTGTTCCAGTATACCACAGCCTACTTCTTCAAAAAGCGCTTGAGGAATCCTTTCTTGTCGTAATTAGTTTTCTCAGTCTTAAAGCGGCGAATCTGACCATCAAGCTTTGCTTCGAGAATATCAATACCAGCGTAGACGTTCGATGCCTGGTCCTTTGCGGCGAGCACCTTGCCGCCTGGGATGTCCATGGAAACGGAGATTTCGTACTTGTTGCCATGAGCGCGGTCAACTTCGGAAACGACAACCTTTACGACGACATCTTTGCGGTTATTGCGTGGAAGATGGCGATCGAGCTTGCCGATGCGCTTAATGACATATTTCTTGAAGCTCTCTTCAACCTTGTAATTTGAGCCACTAATTTCAATATTATCGATCATTTAAATATTCTCCTTTCCATCCAAATATTTTTGCAGAACCTTCGGAACACGCACAGTGCAGTCCGGATTCTGATAGTTTTCGATAATTGCAATCATAATGCGACCAAGCGCGAATGCCGTCGCGTCATTGGTATGAACGAGTTCGAGATCACCATTGTCGCGGCGGACGCGAGTCTGAAGACGGCGAGCCTGGTAATCAGTCATATAGTCAGCAGTATGCGTCTCACGATACTTGCCCTGACCTGGGAGCCAAACCTCGATGTCGATGCCACGAGCATCCGGCTTGCCAATATCAAAGGTGCATTTGCGAATCACGCGATAAGGTAACTCGAGCTGCTCGACGAGCCAGCGCTGGGTTGCAACGAAGAACTCGTGCTCAGCGCGGGAAGTATCCTTAGTTGAAAGGCTTTCCATCTCGAGCTTGTCGAACTGATGCATGCGGAAGATTCCCTCCATGTCCTTACCATAAGTACCCGCCTCTTCGCGGAAGCTTGTAGCATAGCCAAGGTAACGAACTGGAAGTTCTTTCTCTTCGAAAATCTCATTCATGTGCATCGAGCCTAGAACGTGCTCAGCGCTGCCCTGGAGCCAGAGTTCCTGGCCCTCAATCTTGTAGCGGTCTTCGCGTGGCTCGAGGCGATCCATCGCATCATAAACCTCAGTGCGAAGCATGAGCGGAGGAAGCACAATCGTAAATGGCTTCTCGGAAATCTTACCCTTGAGACCAGCCTTCTCGATAATTTCTTTAATTACATCCTCGTTCGAGAGGCTATTCATAACGAAGTTGACGATTGCCATCTGAAGCTTGACCATATCGCCCTTGATGTAGGCGAAGCGAGCACCAGCAATCTTCGCAGCACGCTCCTTGTCGAGCCAGCCACGTGCGATAGCAATCTCAGCATGATTCTTCGGGTCCTTGATGTCTGGGATCTCACCGCAAACCTCGGCGACCTGGTTGTCGTCTTCGGATAGACCGACTGGAACATCGTCTTCTGGAACGTTCGGCACGGTCTTGAGCTTCGCGATATACTCTGCCTCGACTTCGGCCAATTTTGGCTCCTTCTCGGCGAGCTGAGCTTTGAGCTCCTTGCCTTTTTCGATTAATTCTGGGGCTGGTTTGCCGCCCTTCATCTGGGCGGAAATTTGATTGCGCTCCTGGCGGAGAGCGTCAATTTCTCTGGATAGTTCCTTGCGAGCATCGTCGAGTTTCAAAATCTCGTCGAGATCAATCTCGTAGGCTTTGTTGCGGATTGCATCCTCGACTTTCTGGCGATTCGCACGGATGTAATTAATATCTAACATACTAGATATAGTATAGCATATAGACAGGGAGAATTCAGCTACTTGGCTTGGTGATAAAAATCTTTGCCTTTAAATGTATAGTAGACGGTTTCGCTGTCGGTTTTAATGCTAAAGTATTCGTCTTTTCCGACCGATAATTGTCCATCGGGCAGCTGTTTTTCGCTCTTACCTTTCGCGTCGATGAGGGCATGCTTGTCCACTCCGTTCTCGCCAAAAATGAGTTTGCCGTCACGATAGAACTTGTACGAAGTATAGTTGCCAGACACAAGGACTTCGCCATCCGAGTTGAGCAAATCGCCGGTCTTGTTGACGAAGTCGAATGCGGAATAGTACTTGCCGTTACGCGAGATTGAGCTATATTTTTTCGAAATTGCCTTACCCTCTTTGTTGGCGAGGTAGTAGTACTCGTTAACTACGCCGGAGGTCGGATCGTTCACGATTATTCGCTCGTTCCCATCTAAGCCGAGCAGGCTGCCGCGATTTGTATTGAGCTCGAAGAGCTGATTGCCGTCGAGATCGTATAGCGCAGCATGCTTTTCTTTGTTGTTGGCCACATAATAACCGCGGCTACGAACAAACGGCGCTACATCAGCATTAACGGATAGCTTCTCGGAGCCGTCAACGAAGATTGTAGCCTTGCCTTCTTTAGCATTAAACCGCGCATAATGTTTTTCGTCGAAAACGACCGTGTGATTATTGTCTTCGGTTAGATTCAGGTCGGTTATATCGAGGCCGCGCATAAGGAAGACTCCGTCATTTTTCGTGCAAGTCATATATTTAAACCCATCAACCGAATCGGTCTCGTCTCTGAGCGCAATATTACTGCATTCTTCGCCATACTCCTTGATTTTTCCATCTTTTACGACCGCCCAAACATTCTTGTCTCCTTCGGTGCCGCGAAGCACGATAGTCTTCATGTCTTCCGATGTCGAGTTCAGGCGATATGCGGCGTTCGTTTCTTGGTCTTTAATCTTGCTGAGAGTTTTATTATTAAAAATCACGATATGGCCGTCATAGCTCATCGAAGTGGCCATTTTCTTGTTGTAAGTATTAAAGACCGGGCGGCTCTCGCTCCTAAAATCGAGTAACTTGCTGCCAGTAGCATTATATATAGAGTATTTGCCAGTTTCGGTCTCGACGGCTAGATATGGAGCACCGACCGCCTCGAAGGCCGAAACATAATTGTCGACAATAACATCGCCGTTGCCGTTTATAATAGTGTGTTTGCTGTCTTTATCGACCGCTTCAAAGAGACCGCCACGCGTCTCGAGATCCTCATAAGCGCCGAATTTGACCGTCATGTCGCCGTTTTGGTTAATAATGCCATACTGGTTATCGGCATTGCGAACAAGCGAATGGCCGTTCACGAACGCGCTGGCAGATCTGAAAATGAAATCCGTTTTCTTTTCGCCCTTTTTATTGAAGAGTGCGTAATTCGAGCTCGTCGCACTCGTTTCGCGGATGAAGAATGCGTCGGAATCGTAAACAGTATGTTCTTCACCGTCGCCATTTATGAGGAATAGCAGTCCGAGAACGACGCCCGCCGTCACAAGAACTGCTGCAGGCAGAATTAAAAGTTTTTTATCAAAACGTTTTTTCTTCGTAGACCTCTCTTGTTCCATGCTTTTTATTATAACACGATGGATTTTTCGACTTTTTATGAAAAAGTACTTGCAAATGCAAAAAGCTTATGCTTTACTAGGGAAAAGGGTCAAAATACAAACGGGAGAGGTCATGTCCAAAATAAAAACATGCAACAAAAGTGTCTTTGTTGCTTTTTGCGCTCTTGGGTTAAGCGCAATCTTATCTGTAATTATTAATAATTCCGCTTTTGCTGCCGGAAGCGGCATCATTACGAGCGGCGACGCACGCTGGGAATACACAGTAAAGGACCCGGTCGCAGATAGGCCGCAGGAATTATCGATTAAGTTTTACGATAAAGCCCCATCGGCAACAACGGTTGTCGTTCCGTCATTTAATGACGTCAAATCTCTTGTTACGGCCGCTGGCGAAACCCTAGACAACGACCTCGACACTTACTATTTGAGAGACGCCGACCCCGATCAGCAAGACACTGATTACCCTTCTGTAACCCGACGCCCCGCAACTGCGGCCACGACCAAGCTAGACATGAGCAGCACTTCCAAAATCCAGATTATGGGCGTCAAGCCAATCATCGACCCTGAGACGGAGACCGAATTAGTATTTGGCCAAAATATGGTGCTCGGAGATGAAGTAAGTAAGACAGTGTGGTTGCCATACTGCGATGTTACGCATAACTCGAGTTATGATTGTACGGTCAGAAGCGGTAAAACATACGAGCACTTCGAACAATATGTTCCAGGCTGGGAGACCATGACAAACGAGGAGCGCGAAAATTATTCGCCAACCGTCGAAGAAGCTACGCAGCTAGTTGGCTGCCGTTTCGTAACCCAGTCGTGGTGGTATGAAAACTATGGCGAAAACGCCTGTTTCGTCATGTATCGTCCGAGCTATGGCGATAAACCTATGGTCATTAACCATCTCCGTTCCGGCGGCGCCTTTGCGGGCTATAAGTTGAAGTTGACGAATTTCACCGCCGAAAACCTTAATTATATCGGCTGGAATTCTTTCGAAGGATCCACCTTTAACTCTGCTAATACGTCCGTCACGATTACGGGCGCACCATTCCTCGGCGGCTTTATCTTCCAAGGCACGAACGTTAAGAATATCACTATTAATTCCTCCGACACCGGACCCGGTCTCTTCAAAGACTGCCAAAATATCGAGAGCATTACCTTCGGCAACAATGCCGACACTATCGTAGCAGACACTTTTGCGGGGACAAACTTGACTAGCTTTGACTTTACGAATACCGGGATTAAGAATATCGGCGCCCATGCATTTGAAGGCGCAAGGTTAACTGAGGTCAACTTTACTGGTATCGAACGTATCGACTATCAGGCCTTTAAAGATAATGATCTCTACGAGATTTACCTTCCGAAGTCTATCAACAAGCTTGGTGTCGAAATTTTTAGAAATAACGGCAATATGAAGAAGGCAACAGTCGCTTACGACACCATGACCAGCGGCACCGTCCTTCCGTTCTGGGTAGTACTAGACAACTACAACTGGTACGATAACGACGCCGCTCAGCCCGCAACGCAGATTGAAGAGCTAATCATTCTCGCGCCATATGCTGCCAACGAAGAAGTGAGCGCAACTCATATTTCGATGGATCAATACGCCCACCACTACGACGATCGCGGCAACTATCATGCAGAAAAAAGCACCGGCTCATGGGATGGTGGCTCTTGGAAAAACAACTGCGGCATGGGCTACGTAAGCGGCAACGCAAACTATTGGAGCTATATTTACGACAATATGTGCGACGCTATGTATGAGCCAGAACAGCGCTGGGCAAAGCCGGACGAAAAGAAAAATGTTATCGCACCAAAGTATTTCCAGGGCATGCACGGACTAAAGAAAATCGTCGTAGGCGATGGTTATGAATATATCGGCGGCTCTGCATTCATTGTTGACGAGGGCTCGTGGAGCGGCGGGTGGTATATAGAAGATGCCATAAACTCCTGCTCCCCAAGCGATACAGTGTGTACCGCAGGCGGCGGAAGAAGCCTCGAAAAAGTTTCGCTCCCAGAATCCCTAAAAGGCATCGGCTCGCTCGCATTCGGTGGTAGTGCATACACCGCAAATTTCGAAATGAGCATTCCGAGCGGGATTGAATATATCGGGCAGGCGGCGTTCAAGAGGATGTACCCTCTCAGCATTGACGTTGATTTCGCAAATTTGAAGTATCTTGGCGACGATGCCTTCACCGGCACCATGATCAGAAATATATACTTGCACGACTCACTCGAATATATGGGTTGGGCAGTCTTCCATGATTGCTTTTTCATAAATGACATCACCTTCGACCTAGATATCTACGATCAAAATAATCTCATTATCTGGCCGACTACAATCGCAGACGAATCTATGAAGGATCAATACGGCTACTGGGCAGCAGACAATGGCTACGCTTCTGAATTTAGAGGCATGTTCGGCGAAAGACACCCAGGCGGCTTCATCGGCTCCGAAGAAGCTCGCGAAAAATGGGGCCTGAAATACGAATCTAGAGCAACTAACTGGCACCAGAAGTTCGGCACCGTTACGTTCACCGAAAAGGCAGTCACCGCCCCTCCTCTCGTCGCCTCAGAGCGGTACGGTAACTCTATCGGCTACGGCGTCGTAGATCCATACGACCCATATCTTCCAACCTCCTGTAGCGGCATCACATTCAACTATATGGCCGCCGACGTCTTCGATATTAGCGCAACGCCATGGAAGGTTCTCCGCCCTTACATCTTCAACCATTCCGTTATTGGCGAGCTCCGTTTGCCGGCGAACCTAGAAGTTATTAGCGTCGCATCGTTTAGCCAGGCGAAAATCGTCGAAGAGCTCGTTCTGCCTGATACGCTCAAGGTAATCGGCGATGGCGCCTTCGATAATGGTGAAACCATCCGCGTAGACGAGCTCACGCCAAAAATCACTAAGCTCCCAGAAGGCCTAGAGTTCATCGGTTCCCACGCATTCTGGGGCGATACGCGCCTGACGGCCGATGCCTACCTGCCAAATGCCAGACGCATTGACGCAGAAGCCTTCACTCGCACTAGCATTCGCGACGTATACCTACCGGATACTCTTGAGTACCTAGCTCCTGGCGCTTTCGACTGTATAGAAACGTTGAGAGATATAACGATAGATGCCGATCTCGCTACCCTTATCTCTACCCCGCTAGAAAGGCCTGACACGTATCAATATTATCCTCAATCGCTACTTGACTACTCGAAGGAATTCGTTGGCCCATGGGTCATGGTGATGATCGAGACAATTGGCAACCAAGGCTTCGATCCTCTCTCCGACTTCCAGAGTCGCTCTATCGATACTTTCTACACCGTCTTTGGCAAATCTGGCGAAAAGCAAAACAAGATCCCAGTTACCACTACCTATAGCGATGGCTCAACTTACACGTGGTACAAATACGAAGGCGTCGACCAGCTCGACACTGGCGATACCTATGGCGCGCTCATCCTCACCGACAAAAACGTAACCGAGATTGATGCCAGCACGGGCTTCTTCTCCGGCCTCACCTTCGGCACAGTAGATATGGGCGCCACTAGCTGGACAAAAATAACGGAGGATTCCTATGCCTTTAATAAGGCAAACATCGGCACCCTCATCCTTCCTGGCGGCCTCAAGGTTGTGAACGAAGGCGCCTTCCATGACGCTACGATTGGCGGCGAGTTTGAGGTTCCTGCAACCACCAAGACGATTGATCGCGCAGCCTTCCAGGGCGCAACTGGCAAGATCGTCAACGGTCTCCCAGAAGGCGTAAAGAACATCAACGAAGCAGCCTTCTATGAAGCAGACATCGCTGACGACATTACCGTCCCATCGACCGTCACTCACATTGGTAAGTCCGCCTTCAACGCTGGTAGTAAGGATGTCCATTACAATACCGTCACCATCAAGCCAGCTCTCACCTACGACAATACTGACGAACAGCTCGTCCACCAAATCTTCTGGAACGCAGACCTGGACAAGCTCATCATCGAATCCTCTACCCTCCCAGCCTATGCTGAAGACCCAGATCTACCATTCCAGCAAGAATTCTGGAGCATGCCAATGGATGAGGTAGTCTTAAAGAACCTCGTCGGTATCTCCCATACCGCCTTCGAGGGTTGCGATAACCTCACTAAGGTTGACGCAACTGGCGACCCAGACCTCGCAGTAATTGGCGAACAAGCCTTCCTCAACAACGAGAAGCTCGATACTTTCCTCTTCTCTACTGGCTCGAAGAACAAGACCATCGCCATCAAGCCAAACGCCTTTGAAGGCACCGGCTTCACTGAACTCGGCGATTCCTCGACTAAGTTCGACCTCACTGCGGCGAAGTTCGACGCTACTGCCGGTCATGCCTTCGCTAACATGCCAAAGCTCAAGAAGGTCACCGTTCCTCGCAACTTCTCTAATGCGATCATCCCAGAATATACCTTCTACAACGATGCGCTTCTCGAAGAAGCTAGCGTAGACTACAAGATTACAGACATTAAGAATGCCGCCTTCACTCGCGACGACAACCTCAAGCGTATCTTCATCTGGGGCGATACCATCGTCCAGGACCAGAGCCTTGATGGCTACACCCAGCCTACCCGCGGCAATACCCGCGCAGTGGTTGGTCCAACCATCCCAGAATCTACGGATATCTACGCTTACTCTACGTCAAGAACTGAGGCCTATGCTGCAAGCGAACAGCGCGCAGACATGGATAGCACCTTCTACCCACTTGACGAGGTTCTCTATCTCACTTCGAACCATCCAACCGTCCTTCTCCAAGAAGACGATACCGATTTCGATAAATCCGACCTCACCGTCTACGCAATGCGCCGCGATGGCATCATCCTCGAATCTGGCTCATGGCAAGAGTTCGATGGTAACGCCTACGCTCGCGCCGGCAAGGGCATGGACTTCGAACATATGGCTGAGACCATTGCTGAAGACGAAGCCTTCGGTACGATTTGGGATACGCCAGTCCCAATGGACGAACTAGACCTCTCGAACCAGAACTTCGAAAACCTCGCTTACCTGATTCGCCCGGCAACTGATGACCCAGCAGTTCTCACGGTCGATCTTAAGCATACCGACAAATACACTACTTATCTCGCTAACACCAACATCGACCCACGCGACGAAGAACGTGAGCACGAGAAAGAACCAGAACCAGAGCCAACCCCAACGCCAACCCCAGACCCAGAACCAGAGCCAACTCCAGCTCCAGAGCCAGAACCGGAGCCAGATACTCCAAAGACCCTCGATGAGGTTGCAAAGTTCGGCGCCATTCTCGCCGGTAGCGGCATCGCAGTAGGCGCACTCTTGCTCGCCGTTCGCCGCCGTAGATAAAGTTAGGACCCCCCGTCGCAGATAGACGCACGAAATGTGCGTCTATCTTGTTTGATGTCGTATAATTAAAGTATTATGGTCAAAAAATTAAAGTTACTAGTTTATCTTATCTCGTTGGCCGCGACTGTCGTATATATCGGATACCGTCTCGCCTTCACAATGCCATTCAATCTTTATGCAATCGACATTATATTCGGCTTAATCGTCATTATCGTAGAGCTGATTGAGGCGCTCGAGTTTGGCGTCTACTTCTGGCATGTGCTTCGTCCAGAAAAAGTGTCACCAAAGGCGCCAAAGATCAAGGATGAAGACTATCCAGATGTTGACGTGTTTGTGGCAACTTATAACGAGGACGAAGATCTTCTCGCGAAGACGCTCGAGGCTTGTTCGAAGATGAAATATCCGAGCAAGAAGAAGGTCCATATTTATCTTTGCGATGATGGCCATCGCGATAGCCTAAAGAAACTCGCGAAGAAATATGGCGCCGAGCATATCGTGCGCGACAATAATAATTTCGCAAAGGCTGGTAACTACAACCATGCGCTCAAAGTGACCAATTCCCCATATATCGCTATCTTCGACGCCGACATGCGTCCAACACCAGACTTCCTTATCAAGACCGTACCATTCTTCCATGACGATGAAAAGGTCGGCTTCGTGCAGGCTCCGCAGAGCTTTAATAATCCGGATATTTTCCAGGCTAGACTCAGCAAGCAAACGCCGTTCGAACAGGATTATTTCTACCACTACATTCAAATTGCCCGCAATAAAACCAACTCCGTTATCATGTGCGGCACGAACTGCGTCTTGTCGCGCACTGCTCTAAAGAAAGCAGGCGGCTTCGCACAGGCAACCATCGCCGAAGATGTCGCAACCGGTATGCTCATCGAGCGCAAAGGTTTCCGCGGTATCGCGATCGATGACGTAATCGCGCATGGCGAGAGCGTCAACAGCGTTCCGGCCTTCCTCAAGCAGCGCTCACGCTGGGGTCGCGGTTGCATCCAGACTGCAAAGGCTTACGGCATTTTCCGCTTCAGAGGCTTGAAACTCAGTCAGCGCCTCGACTATTTTGTCGCGATCAACTACTGGTGCTTCGGCCTAAAGCGCATGCTCTACATGATCTTGCCGCTTCTCTTCGCCTTCATCGGTATCATTGCAATTCAGGGCGACCTCGTCGTATTTTCGATCATCTTCTTTACGCAGTACTTGCTCAAGCGTTTCGTTATCGATTGGCTCGAGCGCGGCTACAAATCGTCGACCTGGTCAAAGATTTACGAGATTATCCAAGCGCCATACATGGCTGTCGTGATTTTTGGCGAGCTCATCGGCATCTCTAGCAAGAAGTTTAGCGTTACGCCAAAAGGCAATAATAACAAGAAGCGCGGCGGCGACCTTCGCCTCACTATTGCGCATTTGTTACTCTTTGGGGCAAACATTGCGGGTATCGTCGTGGCGGCGATTCGTGTCCAGGATACCGGCATTAATCTTTACCTCATTCCAATTATTTGGATGGCAATCAACACTGCCTATTTGCTCTTCGCTCTACTCTTCGACTTCCGCCGCAGCCGCCAGTACAAGAATTTCAAGCCTAATGCCGTAAAGCATTACGGAATCAAATCTTACCTCGGTTTGCTCAAGAGAGGCTCATGAGCAAAAAGAAAACGAAAACCATTTTCATTTCTATCGCAATTCTCGTCGCACTAGCGGCAATCGCAGGAGGGGTAATCTTTTTCATGACAAGACCACCAGTAGATAAAAGCACCGCTTCATACAATGGCCAGCTTCGCGTAGATGGCGCGCGCATTGTTAACCAGCATAACGAAGAAGTCCAGCTCGTTGGCATTAGCACGCACGGCATTCAGTGGTATAGCAAACTCTACGATGCCACGAGCATCAAGGAGCTAAAAGACGAGTTCGGGATTAGCATCTTCCGCGTCGCAATGTATGTCAATCCAGACGACAATGGCTACGTCGCAAATCCTAGCCTCAAAGACAAGCTCTACGAGCTCGTAGACGCAACGATTGAACTCGATATGTATGCGATTATCGACTGGCATATTTTGAATGATAATAATCCGCAGACCTACAAGAAGGAGGCGCTCGAATTCTTTGATGAGGTATCAGCAAAATATGCCGAATCGCCAAACGTGATTTACGAAATATGCAACGAGCCGAACGGCAAAGACATTACTTGGAAAGACCACATTAAGCCATACGCCGAAGAAGTCATCCCGAAGATTCGCGAGCATGCGCCAAATTCCCTTATTATCGTCGGGACTCCGGACTGGAGCAAGGATCTCGTGCCGGTCGGCAAAGAACCGCTCAGCTTCGACAACGTAGCCTATGCTCTGCATTTTTATTCAGGCTCACATAATGTCACTTTGCGCAAACGCATGGATGCTTTCCGCGAAAAGAATCTTGCCCTATTTGTCTCCGAGTGCGGCGCTACTGATTCGACTGGTGACGGCAAGCTTTACGAAGAGGCGTTCACGCGTTGGAAAGATTACCTAAATGAAAAGAAAATTAGCTGGGTATATTGGTCATTCTCGAACAAAGATGAGGCCTCAGCAATCGTAAATAAAAAATACAAACCAGGCAAAGCCGACGAAGAGACTGGCATCGACAGCTATCTGACCGAAAGCGGACAGATGCTTAAGCGCGCCCTGAAGCCAACCACGGAAGAATAAGCGTGATAAAATAGCTTCATGAACAAGAAGCTAAAAGACTATATTAAAGAAGCTGAGTCGCTCAGCGAGCATCCGACCGAAGAGTCGCGCGCATATCATAACGCTATGGTTGCGCAGTTCCAGCACGAACGCTTTATTCATCTGGTCGTTACGATGTTTTTTGCCCTATTCACGATTCTCTTTTTTGCAATCTCGATTTTTCTGCCATTCGTCGTGACGCCGGGCGCCTGGGGCACTGCGATGGTCATGGGCTGCGAAGGTATCTCCGCGATACTTGTTATTGTGCTAGTTTTCTATATTCATCACTACTACCAGCTTGAAAACGGCGTCCAAAAACTCGAAGAAATCACAAAACGCTTCTATAAAAAATAACCCCCTTATCGGGGGCTATTTTTTGATTCTATTTCTGCGTATAGAATAGGTTGCCTGAGTGAGTGTAATACTTCACTTCGTCATCGGTTGTAATAGTGAAGTAGCCGCTCTCATTGAAGGAGATCGAACCATTTTCGCTAACCTTGACCGACTTGCCGTCAATGTCGATTAAGTCATATTGACTATCTTTGCGGCCAAAGACAACTGTATTCTTCTTATAGAAGTCGAAGCTATTATAATCGCCCTCAACGATAATTTTGCCGTCGCTGCCGAGCAGGTAGGCCTTCTTCGTATCATAGCGATAAGCAGAGTAGTACTTGCCGCGGCGAGAAATCGAAGCAAATTTTCCCGAAACAATGTTGCCGTCTTTGTCGACTAGATAATGACGATCATCGCTCTTGCTCTCGCGTGGGTCGCGAACGATGATATTGCCGTTTTCGTCGACACCGTAGAGGTCGCCATAGGTGATGCCGTCAAGCTTATAGACGATTTCGCCATCGGTATTATAGAGGGCGATCATCTTATCCTTGTAGTCACGAATCGAGTAACCGCTTCTCGTGATGGAAGGCGTATAGCCGGCATTCACGGTTTTCTTCTCTTCGCCATTAACGAAGATCTGGAACTTCGCTTCCTTGCTATCGTAGTGCCCATAGTGGTTTTCGTCATAAATGATGTAGCGATTGCTATAGTCGCTTACTGGAATATCCGTAATCTTATTGTTGCGAATTAGGAAGGTACCGTCGTCGTTCTTGCAGCTTAGATAGTAACGATCCTTATTGCTCTCGTCGTCGTTGATAGTAATCGTCGAGCACTTTCTGTCGAGTTCGTACAAAGAGCCATCAATGACATAAGCCATGGTGCGGTCGCTATATTCTTCTTTCGAGAGAGTAAAGACTTTTTCGTTAGCTGAAACATCAGAAAGAATGTAGCGGACGTCCGTTCCGATAGAGGCGGCCACCTTCAAGGTCTTGTTATTTAGCAACATTAGCATGCCGTCGAATGCAACAGAGGTCGCGACGCGCTTGTCGCGAGTTTCGAAGGTCGGCTTAGTCTTGCTCTCGAACTCCGCGATCGAATCACCGTAGGCGTTATAGAGCTTGTACTGATTGCCCGCGGTCTCAATTGCGACATACGGGGCGTCATAGTTGCGCTTGTAGTCTACATAGCCCTCAGCGACATCCTCGCCATTGCCCTTGATGATTTTTGCGTTATCGCCGCTCTTGACCTCGAAGAGGCCGCCAAGCTCATAAATGCGCTCGTAGGTGCCAAATTCAACGGTCATTTTGCCAGTATGGTCGATAATACCAAACTGATCTTCTTCATTGCGAACTGTAGCGTAGCCGTTAATAAAGGTACCGGTAGACGTAAAGTTGAAGTCCGTCAGACGGCTACCATCATTCTTGAATAGTGCATACTTACCGCTTGAGTCGCGGTTTTCGCGGATAAAGAAGGCATCCGTGTCAAAAACCGTGTCGCCTTCGCCACTTTTATTGAGGTTCAGCAGGATGATCAATGCGACGACACCGCCCACAACGAGGGCCGCCGCAGCAGCAATCAGGATAATTAGTTTCTTTTTTGATTTGCGAGGAGCTTTATCGGCCTTCTTTTCAGCAGGCTGGTCCTTCGCTTTCGGCTTCTCTTCCTTCTTCTTGCCACCTAGTAGCGGAGCTGGTTCAGAGGAAGTCGCAGTTTCTTTGGAATCCATATATTCTTCCTGTTTATTATTAATAATATTTTAGCATGTTTGGCCGCTTTGCGTGCTCGGCAGATTTATGCTTTACTTATGGGTTTTTATCTGATATAATTAGTCGTAATTATGAAAAAATCAATTCAACCTAAAGAGTACGACTTTGTGGTGTTTGCCGATGAGCAGGCAAAGTTTTCTTTTCTAACTCGCTCCACCGCTAAGTCCGAAGAAACCATCAAGTGGACGGATGGCAAGGAGTATCCACTCGTCAAGGTGCAGATTTCTAGCGCATCTCATCCATTCTTCACGGGCGAAGAAAAGATTATCGATACCGAAGGTCGCGTCGACCGCTTCAAGGCTCGCGCTAAGAAGGCAGAGGCCCTCAAGGCTACCCGCGGCAACAAGGTCGCAAAAGCTCAGAAAGAAGCTGCCAAAAAGGCCGCCAAAGCTGACAAATAATTTCGGAGGTTATAGATTATGGCACGCAAGACTAAGGGCAAGAAGGTTCCAACTGCAAAGTTGAACCGCAACAACAACCACAAGCACAGCGAGAAGCGCAAACACTTCAATCTACGTGATGGTCGCTAAATAAAAAATATCTCCCGTTTGGGAGATATTTTTTATCCGTTGATTCCGTGTTCTTCGAAATAGGTGCGGACTTTCTCGATGGCGGAAAGCACCTCTTGTCTCGTCGCACTGTCCGCATGCTCCTCGGCGTATTGCATGATGTCGCGGAGATAGCTGACGCCCTTACCGAACTGCTCAGTCATCCAATCGTAATTCGGGAAAATCCAGATATGTAAATGCGACGAGCGTTCTTCCTGAACCAGCGCCACTTCGGAAACGCCGAGCGATTTTAGTGCTTTTTCGGCCGCCGCAGCGATGTCTATGACCTCATGGCGTTCAGCATCGTCCAGCTCGGAGAGCGAGCGGACATGGCGCCTCGCATTTATGACTAGAAAACCCGGGATCGGCACTTCAGGATCGGCGGCGAGAATGGCCGAAGTTCCTTGATAAATAATGCCACCAGGAATCGCCAACTTCCCGCTCGTAATATCGCAGCCCATGCAATCAAAAGTCATTTCGTTGCCCATAAAATCTGTTTCAGTTCTCATTATTCTCCTTTCAATTTCTCGGGATAGATAATCCCGTTTTCTTTACGCTCTTCAATTATCTTCCGGACATTGGCATTAGTCGGCGAAACGCCCTGCTTCTTTAGCTGCTTTGCGATTTCGCGACCGAGGCCAGATTCTTCTTCAGAATAAATGCAGCCGCAGTATTTCTGCATATAGAGGCCGGCGGCACGAGCTTCATCTTGCCCTTCGCGCCAACCTTCGCGGAAGTCGCGATACAAAAACTCTACGCCATATTCTTTTGCCATCGCCTGCATGATCTGAGCGATTTTATCGTGCTTCTGGTAAATACTGTAGAGCAAGGTGGTCGTAATGGTATCGTAGCCGTTTGCCTTGGCGTATTCGAAGGCTTTACGGAAGCGCTTCGGATAGCAATAGTCTTCGCAGCGCGTATCGAGACGCTTTGGGTCGACTTGGCAAATGAATTCATCGAGGCCGTAGGCGTCCTCGAGGACAAGCTCAACTTCTTTCTGCTTCGCATATTCTTTCAGGCAGTCGCGACGAGCCTTATATTCGGAATATGGGTGAATATTCGGATTGTGCCAAAATAGAGTCGGCTCAATGCCTTCTTTTCGCAAAGACTTAATGCAATAGACGCTGCACGGAGCGCAGCAAGTATGGAGCAATAACTTCATGCCCTTATTATATCTTATTAGGCGGCATAGGCGATATTGCGAGCAATGGCCTGCTCTTCGAGGCGCTCAGCGCGAGCAGCATCATCAATCGCAGAGTTGACGGAGTGCTTGACGCGGGCAGCTTCCTCGGCCTTCTTGCCATCATTCCAGCGCTCGAGCGAGCCGACTAGATAGCCGGTAATACGGCGGAGGCGTTCGAATTGGGCACCAAAATATTGAGCATGATCGTCATAGTATTTCTTCGCGGCGGTCTCGTCGCTACGGACGAGCAGCTGGGTGCCGAGCTCGACGAGGCGGCTAACGTGAAGGTTTTCGTAGTTATCGAGAGTCTTAAGACCAGCCTCGATGTCCTTAGCCTCGACCTTCGCATAACTATTTAGAGATTTTTTGAAACGGTCTAGGTCGAAGACCGTTTTATCGCTTGGTTCAAAATAAACTATGTTTTTCATAATTTAATCATAAGCGCTATATATAGTGTAGTCAATAGTATTTTTGCGCTATATCTAGTGTTTGTTGTAAATATTACAACGCTGACTTCTTGGCTATCTGGCGGCGGATGCCAATGACTACGAGAACAACTAGGCTGACGCCAAATAGCGTGAAGTAATCTTCGATATCGTCATTCGTGCGCGGCGAGTCGGAAGACTTCTCGGGCTCAGTGGATTCCTCTTTCTTGTCTGGAGTTGGAGCTGGTGCCGGAGTTGGCTCTGGATTCGGAGTTGGAGTCGGAGTCGGCGTAGGGGTCGGAGTTGGCTCTGGTGCGCTAGCGGCGCGGAACACTACCCACACGAAGGTATCGTCGTCTGGCGCCACATAAGTATCGCCTGCCGCCTCTACTGGGTTGCCCAAGGAGTTCGCGACGGAAATATCCGCTAGCTCATAGCCCTCGTCTGGCGTAGCGTCAATAGATACTGGTTCACCTGCAAGAGTCTCGCTGACAGACAAAGAAGCGTTGCCGTTCTTGAAATATACGAGTTGAGCGCGACGGATAGGATAAACCGCATAGCCATCATCGCCCTCGACGATCGATCCGTAGCCGTCCGCAACGAAATCTGCTACATCGTGAGTATAAAGGCCGCCGGTAATGAATTTTTCGATATCCTCGCTAACGATACTCTTATCGCTAGTAGATTCGAATCGCGTTTCGGAGCAACTATTGCCGATATGGCCTTCAATCGTCTGAGTAAATTCGGGCGCGTTACCCTGCGGATTAGTCTCCGAGAATGGGACGGCAGCATGGAAGATACCGCCACAAATGTTTACGCTAATCGGCTGTTTAGTATTATGCTGAGCGACTGCAATTGCCGCACCATCGGTGGTCGTACCGCTATCATTCAGCCGGACACGATAATTGTCGCCGCCAACGAATGTGCCGCCGGAAATATTGAGCGTGCCAGCACGGATTTCGATAGCAGTCGTGCCGCTGATTAGATTGCCGCCAGTAATAGTAGTGACGCCATTGATATGCGGAATATACATCGCATGGCTGTCGGACGTAATCGTGCCACCGTTAATGGTAATTTTTGCATTAATACTCGTGTTTGGGCTTTCCGCAGTGGAGCCGTTTGTCATAACTGCGGCATCGGTAGATTCGATCAGACCGTCGTTCATGATAAATTCCGAATTCCTGAAGAGCGTGATGCCGGTGCCGCCACGCGAATCCTCGGTAACAGGCTTAATGGCAGAAATCTTGCCACCATTCATCGTAAACTTGGCTCCCGAATCGGCAAGCGTAACCGCTTGGTCGTCGGAGTCCGTCTTGATGACGCCGCCGTTGAGTTCGAAAGTAGAATTTTTACCCTCTACGACCGCAATTCTTTTTGCCGAATAAACGGTACCGCCATTCATATAGACGTCGCCAAGGTTACAGATGGCCGCAGTCTGGGCCTCGATAGTGCCGCCATTCACAGTGAGCGTCGAGCCGGCATAGTTATAGACGGCGACATAGTCCTTGTCCTCTTTTAGTGCGACGATATCGCCGCCGTTAATAGTAGCAGAACTGCCGTTATAAACTAGCACGGCGACAGAAGTGTCCGTAGACGCGATTATGGTCCCGGATTCGACCGTGAGATTGCCAAGATAGACACTGTCATCCGAGTTCTTGCCGCCAACCTGGACCGTGGAGCTAGTATTGTGGCCAAGGATGTATCCAGCACCAGGCTCGGAACTGTCCTTAATAATAACGTCCCCTTTAGCATGGAGATAGCTATCTGCTCCTACCTCAAGTTTGTGACCGTTGAGATCGAGCGTATAAACACTTTGCGTTCCGTTAAATGTAATTTTTCTATTAGCTAGCGTGATGTCATTCTCTAGAAGATAATAGCCCGGCGCACCGACAAGATTGTCTGCAGTAGTGACGTGTATGACATCTGCGGCAGAAGCGGTTTTTGTCGTAGCGGCAAAAAGAATCGAAAAAGACAATAGAATCAAAGCCAGGATCTTCTTTTTACCTCTAAACATATAAAAACCTGTCTATACATATTTTAGCATAAGCGAGCAAAAAATTAGTGCTTATTTGCCATAAAAAAATGAGAGATTTTTGACAAATTGTAAAACCTTACAAAAAAGTACTTGCAAATGTATTTCGCTTATGCTATAAGTGGTAGTATATAAGGTCAGTTAAAACAAATACGGCACACCAACAAGGGAGGTTTTATGGGTCATACTCATAATAAAGTTTTACGCATATCTGCGGCATCATTGCTGGCAGGTATTGGCTGTCTCGCGCTAGCGCAGCCTAGCTATGCAGCAACAGAGGGGACATTCAACGATAATAGCGGTACAACCTGGAAATACAGCTACAATACCGACGGAGACGATCCGGTTTTGACGATCGGCTTCAAGACCGTCGCGGATGCAACCAACACCGTATTTTCAATTCCTTCCCTGACCGAGGTAAAAGGAAAACTGAGCTCCCTTTCAAACATCAATTCAATTGACACATACTACATCCGAAACCTGACCACGGATAGCGAAGCAAGTGCCGCAGCCGCTCCGATTCTTACGAAGGTCGACATGACCAATGCTGCGAAGGTCCAAATTGCCGACCTCGCCCCTCTCTTCAAAAACTCCCAGAGCACCGAAATTGAGCTCGTATTTGGCGATGACATGGTCATCGGTAACCCAACCGATATCCAGGCAAAAATTGACTCCAATAGCGTCTGGTATGATCCAACTTCTAGCTCAAACAAGCCTGGCCTATTCGAAAACTTGAAAGTCAACCTAACGAATCTCAATAAAGTTAAGTACATCGGCTGGCGCGCATTCATGGGCGCGACACTCAACGATGAAGACCGCGATATCACGATTAGCAGCAACCAATCGACTGGTGGCTACGCATTCGCAAATTCCAACATCAATAGCCTCACAATCAACGCGGCCGAAATCCAGGAGGGTATCTGCTGGCACTGTCTAGACCTTACCAGCCTTTCGTTCGGCGATAATGCAAGAACCATTTATGGCCGCGCATTCCAGGGCGACACGAACCTCAGACAAACCCTCGATACTAATAAACTTACCGAGATTGGTCGCTACGCGTTTGAAGGTTCTGGCCTTACCGGCTTAACGATTCAAAGCGATCTCGCATTAATCAAGGAGAACGTCTTCGAAAATACACATCTCGGTTCCCTAGACTTTACCGGCTCGCATGCCACCCTTGGCAACGAGTCGTTCAAGAATGCCGGCATTAATTCTATCAACTTCGGCCAGACTCTTTCGAAGATTCGCAACGTCGTCTTCGTAGATAACAATATCCACGAGGTCACCTTACCGAAGTCCATCGAAGAGCTTGGCGTCGGTATCTTCATGAGGAACCCACTCAACAGAATGACGATTAACTTCGATCTTTGGGATTTGGGCAACGAATATTACAAATGGCGCGGCGGCGGGGTGGCACGCGTTATATTCGGTTGCGCCAACGCCGTCAACTCGCACTGCGAGTCTCTGTCGACAGACGATTCAATGATTAATTTGAGACACCTCACGATTAACCCAGCGAAGGATTATAACCCTAACCTTATGGACCAATACACTGGCGCTGCAGCAGACCTTCCGGACTGGTTGCTTAATAACGCAACAAACATCATTCCGCGCCAATTCTTCGCGGATTTAGATAGCCTGGAAACGTTGACTATTGGTGAAGGCTTCCAGTATATCGGCGAGCAATCATTTATGCGCGGCTATGCGAACCAATTAGGGGAGAGCCAGAACTATTGCCCGGGCTATGCCGGTAGCTGTAATTACTACAACTGGGAGGCAGGCCGAAAAAACGTCAAGCTCACTATTCCAGATTCCGTCATTTCCATCGGCCCTAGAGCGTTCATGTGGTTCTCAAACAACCCGAATTTCACCATCAAGAAACTCCCTTCTAATCTCGAATACGTTGGCTACCAGGCATTCTATGTCAACGCTGGTACTATCAAGGATTTGAACACGAAGAAGCTCCGTTACCTTGGTAGCCGCGCCTTCGCGGTCGGTATAAATGTCAATAAAATCTACCTCGGTGATTCGCTCGAATACATGGGCAAAGAAGTGTTTGCCGGCAACTCTGGTTATACAGACCTCACCATCGACACCGATATCTATGACGGAAGAATGACGATGAGTAACGATTCGGGTGGCGGCGACTTCCGCTCTCAGTTTGGTATGTGGATTACTAATAAATACCTAGATAGGGGCTATTATCCGCAAGACTTTAATTTCACCGAATGGAGTTCATCGGAATGGAACACGGTCAATAACTACAAGCGCCACTATAAGAGTCTCAAATTCACTAATAAATCCACAACCGCACCAACCGACTATAGCAACTTCCTCGTTGGTGCCTATTGGGACACCATCGATTTAGGAGATGCGGCATGGGAAACTATACCAAGTACGTCTATGCAGTTCGTAAAGGCCAAGAAAGTTATCCTCCCAAGTGGCCTAAAAACGATTGATAGTAATGCATTCGTAGCAACTCAGATCGAGGAAGAATTAGTCCTTCCGGACACGCTTACAACAATCATGCCGAATGCATTCATGTCGAATGCGAATGGCGAGAAGATCGGTAGCGTGAAGATTACTTCCCTTCCACAGTCGCTCGTGGACATTGGCGCGCTCGCCTTCTATCAGCAGGATCGCGTTGCAGTCGACGTGAACAACCCAAATCTCAGGAGATTGGACTACGGCGCGTTCTATGGTACTAGCGTCCGCAATGTCGTGCTCAACCAAGGTCTCGAGCTATTTAGCGCAGATGTGTTCTTCAATGTGCCAACGCTCAAGAATATAACGATTGATGTTAACTTGTACAATTCGACAGTCTTCCCGTACGATTCAGGCTATTACACGTCATTCGCTTGGGTCTTCAACAACACAAAGAACGTCAATTTCGGAACAATCAAGCTTACTGCCAACGCAGGCATGCCATGCGGCGGCTTTGGCAACTGTCAGGCAGAAGCAGCAGCTGCAGGCGACGTCTGCAAAGACCAAGAAAACAACGTAATTGATTGTGATAGAAAGAACGCATACTTCTACGGCATCAACGCTCGCAGAATCGACCTTAGCGAATTGCGAGGCATGACCGAGGTCCCAACCTCAATGTTCCAAAACTCGACGGTCGGCGAGATCATCCTCCCAGAAACAGTCACGAGGATTGGCGAAGACGCCTTCTTCCAGGCAAAGTTTGGTAGAGTTAATCTCCCAGACACCATCACTACGATTGGCGACGAAGCCTTCCAGTGGGCAATCGGTAGCGTCGATAACTTCGTCCCAGCAGGCGTAGAAACTATCGGCCGCTCCGCATTCTTTGGTGCTGACCTTAACGACGATCTCTACATCCCAGCAGGCGTCCAAAGCATCGGCGTAGACGCCTTCAACGCAGGTGACGCAGACGTCTACTATGACACGGTTTCGATCGAAGGAAATATCGACGAGAGAATCACTAATAACCAGCTCGTCCACCAGATGCTCTGGGGTTCCGATATTCACACGCTCATCATCCACTCCTCTACGCTCCCAACCGTACCTGGCGAGGGCAATTCCCAACAGTTCTGGAATATGCCGATGGAAGAAGTAGTCATTACCGCTCTGCCAGAAATCCCAAACAACGCATTCGAATCGAACCAGTTCCTTAAGATGGTCGTGATGCGCCGCGATGACGCGCTCCGCGCGATCGGCAATCAAGCCTTCATCGACTGCGAGAATCTACATGTCTTCAAGTTCGCGGATGGTCTCGCAAATGAGACCGTAACGCTCGGTAGAGAGGCCTTCAAAAATACCGGCTTCGAAACGATTGGCAATAAGGATGCTCAATTCGAGCTCGACGCAGCTAAGTTCGTAGCGCACCCAGGCGTATTCACGAACATGCAGAAGCTCAAGTCTGTCTATGTCACAGAAAACCTCAACAACGGCGTAATCCCAGCGGGCACCTTCGCAAACGACCCAGAGCTCGAAGAAGTCGCGATTGCTCCGGGCGTAACTCTTGTTGAAGATATGGCATTCGACGGCGACAATAAGCTCGAACGCATCATCTTCTGGGGCGATACGGATATCGAAGATAACTCATTGGCTGCTTCAGTCATCCCAGCCACGACAAACATCTATGCCTACACTGGCGCAAAGGCCGAAACATTTGCAAACGGCCGCACCGGAGAAGGCAAGTTCTATCCACTCGACGAAGTTCTCTATATTACTACCGACAAGTTCCGTATCACTCTACCAACCGACGAAGACTTCAACGGCGACGTCAAAGTCTACGCACTCCGCCGCGACGGCATCGTGATGGAATCCGACAACTGGAGCGAGTACGACGGCATCACCTTCCCGCGCGCAGACAAAGACCTCTACTTCATGCATGAAGCCGCAACGGTCGAATCTGATCCAGCAGCCGGTACAGTCTTTGAAACGCCAATCTCCGTCGACAATCTCGACTTTACGAGCCAGAACTTCACAAATATTAGCTACGAAGTTGGCGCTGCTGACGAAAACGGTGATCGCTATACCACGATTAACTACACAGACGGAATTACCGGGAAGGTTGTGACGACCTCCATCCAGCTCCGCTCTCCAATCATTCCTAGCGCCGCCAAGACTCTAGCTGCCGCTCCTCGCAGACTAATGGCAGCCGCTCCTGCAGCCGGCACAACCGATACCGATAGCTCCAGCAATACGGGCGACACTTCGACCGACAACATCGAATACGGTCGCGGTGACGACGAAGTTATCGAGTATGGCCGCGGCGACGACGAAGTAACTGATACGAGTGAAGGCACAACTGCCGAAACTACGTCGACTGAAACAGTCGCCACTACTACCGGACAAACCGAAAAGGCCACGGCGTCTACGGACAAAAAAGCCGAAGAAAACGGCAACCCGAAGACCAGCGATACGATTCTCGGATATGTTGCGCTCTTCGCTTCCTGCTCACTCCTCGGTGGCGCAGCAATCGCAATCATCCGCCACAACAAGCGCTAAAAACTAAATCCTCCCTCTTCCGGGGAGGATTTTTGTTGCCGTATTGTATAATTGAACTAAGATGAAAATTATTGAGAAGAAATGCCCAAATTGTGGCGGAAACCTAGATTTTAAAGTCGGCGAACGCGACGTCAAATGCGAAAGCTGCCGCCGAAAATTCGCAGTCGAATATGACACCGATATATCCGACCTGAGCGAAAAAGCGATGGATGCGCTGAAAGCCGCAGACATTAGCCTGCGCCCGGTCCGTAACATGTTCATTGCAATTTTCTGCGTCTTTTTCCTAATCGCAGCAATTGGGATCACTTTCTCGGTAATCGCGATGGTAAATAGCCGCAATGAGTTTAACAAGCGCGTCGAACAGTCGCAACAAGAATTTGAAAAGACCACGCAACAAATGTTAGAAAGTGTAGGAAAGTAGTATGAGCAAAACGATTGTAGTTTATTATTCCGTCCAGGGCCACGTAAAGAAAATCGCCGAGAAAATCGCCGAGCTAAAGGGCGCGGATCTTTTTGCAATCGAAGCGAAGCAACCGTATACCGAGGCCGACTTGAATTATATGGACGAAGGATCGCGCGCGACGAAGGAATTCAATAACCCGGAGCTTCGCGATATCGAGTTAGTTTCGACCGAGGTGCCGGGCTGGGCAGATTATGATACCGTAATTCTCTGCTACCCGATTTGGTGGGCGATTGCCGCGTGGGGGACGAACTCGTTCGTGAAGGCCGTCGATTGGAATGGCAAGAAAGTTTTGCCAGTTGCGATTTCGCATTCTTCGCCAGCGGGCGAGAGCGGCTATCTACTCGAAGACGACGCCAATGGCGGCGAATGGGCCGAGGCAGTGCGCCTTTACCAAGACGCGACTGACAACGAGATCCAGGCTGCACTATAGCAAAAGGCATTGAAGCAGCCCGAGACGAAGCTCGGGCTTAGGGTGAGGTTTATTTGGCATGCGTGCGAACCGAAACCTCTATTCTTGGAACTAAACTGGTGAGTACTACTAATGATTTTTGCTAGCGACTGCTGCCTTCGCGACCTTCTTCCTGCTTTAGCCGCAACCACCTGCATAACAACTGCAACAATCGGTACCGCTTGCACCTATCCGTGTGCCATCAGCGTTTTCCATGCCGCAGATGTCAAATGTATCACGAGGGATACCTTTAGCATCGATAAGTTTCTTCATGGGACATTTACCCCGTTTCAACAGTTTCCGTACGTAAAAACGCTAAACATTTCGCGCTCGTTCGAGCCACGCATATGCGATATGTTTTATGCGTAATCACCAAAAATGATCACAAAGAACCACGACGTACGTTGCGGATATAATAACAAATTTTTTAATTACTGGGTATAATGGAGGATAAGGCGATGAATATACTTGAGATTATAACAATCGGAATTGGCTTAGCCATGGATTCTTTCGCGGTCTCTATCTGCAAAGGGCTCTCGATAAAAAAGATGAGCTGGAAGAACGTATTCTTGATTGCGCTTTATTTTAGTATTTTTCACTTCGGGATGCCAATTATTGGGTACTTTTTAGGGGAAACTTTTAGTAGTTTCATGGGACGCATCGATCACTGGGTTGCATTCATTTTGTTGTCCTTTATCGGAATAAAGATGATAATCGGCTCATTCTCGAAGAAGAAAAATAAACGAATCGACAGCGTTCGCTTCAAGGACATGTTTGCGCTCGTAATTGCGACAAGTATCGACGCCCTAGCAATCGGCGTCGCATTCGCGTTACTAGAAACAAACATCATCATTTCAGCCTCAATAATTGGCGCCGCCACTTTCGTTCTGTCGGCAATCGGCGTCATAATTGGAAACAAGTTCGGCGGCAAATTGGACAAAAAGGCCGAAGGCGCGGGCGGCGTCATTTTGATTCTTATCGGCCTAAAAATCCTACTCGAACACCTCGGAATTTTGGCGTTCTAGCCCCCGACAACAAAAATAGCTAGACGGCAATCGGCTAGCTATTATTTGTAATTACTACTTATCTTTGTCCGTAATCTCGATGCCGCCAAAGGCGCCGGCCGCTTCTAGGTAAATCGTATATTTGCCCTTTTCCGTGTTGCCTTTGCGCTCATCGGAAATGCCGCCGAGTGCGATGCCGGATTTCATTTTGACCTGGACGGTTTCTGGAACGATGATATCGATACCACCAAAGGCGCAGCAAGCTTTAATGACGGTGTCCTTAGTGAATTTAGCTCTTCTCAAATCTAGCTTGACGCCGCCGAACACTGCGACGAGGTTTGCGCCAGAGAATTCTTCATCGTTGTAGACTCTGTCGCTACCGGAGAAGACTGCGGTCTGGGCATCCATTTCGCCGTCTTTGCCGATTTCGCGAACTTTCTTTTCAACTTCCTTGTCATTTTTGCTGCAAATGGCGCCACGGAAGATGATCGTGAGACCGATGACGACCAAGAATACCGCGACGATAACCTTCCAAGCTACGTCGTACGAGAAAACTTCTTGTGCCGCGAGGAGCAAAACTACGCCAGCACCGAGGAACCCGAGGCTCGATAGTTTTTCTTTTTCGGTAAGCAATGCGATGGCGCTAGGGACAATGATAAATAGCGTCCACCAGCCATCAAAGAATATGTTGAAGTTAAATAATCCGAGCGCACTGCCACCAAAAAGCACGCCAAGCGCGATGATGGTGACACCCCAGATAATCGGTTTTAGTTTTTTCATTTTTTCTCCTTTATGAGTCGATTATAACACGGGGGCGGTTTGGATGCGGGCCAATAAGAATAACAATGGAGAAAACAAAAGAAATACATTGTCAATGATATAATAGTAATTAGATTATTGAGCAATCATATCTTAAAAAGGAGACCTTTATGGCATTACAGCTAACCGACGAATGGGACAAAGTATTCGAAAAAAGCGACAAAGTAAACCACAGAAAGGTTTCTTTCAAAAACCATTTCGGAATTGAAATAGCGGCAGATTTGTACGAACCAAAAGAAAGAAACGTCAAGTTGCCGGCAATTGCTATTTCTGGCCCATACGGCGCCGTTAAAGAGCAGTCGTCTGGTCTCTACGCTCAAACCTTAGCGGAACGCGGTTTTTTGACTCTAGCTTTCGATCCATCATTTACTGGCGAATCCGGCGGTGAAACTAGATACATGACTTCCCCGGATTTAAATGTAGAAGATTATCAGGCCGCCGTAGATTATTTGTCTAATCTAGACGAGGCGGACGCAGACAAACTCGCCATCATCGGTATCTGCGGTTGGGGCGGTATGGCGCTTCAGACCGCTTGTCTTGAAACTCGCATTAAGGCTGTTATTTCTAGCACGATGTATGACATGACGCGCGTAGCTGGAAACGGCTATTTCGATGCGTATGATAATAAAGAAGCGCGTAAGAATGCTCGTATTGCAATCAATAACCAGCGTACTGAAGACTATAATAATGGCGAATATAAGCTCGCTGGCGGCGTGGTAGATCCAGTTCCAGAGACGGCCCCGCAATTCCTTCAAGACTATCACGCATATTACAAAACGCCACGCGGCTATCATAAACGTAGCCTTAATTCTAACGGCGGCTGGGCTATTCAGACGAACGGATCCCTCGCAAATACGCGCATTCTAACTTATGCTAATGAAATCGACATGCCGGTTTTGATTATTCACGGCGAAAAGGCGCATTCGCGCTACAACAGCGAAACGGCATTCGACATGATTACGGGTGAAACCAAAACCAACGGCGTAACTCCAGAACCATATACTGGCGTCTATCCACTCGGAAGCACCAAAGTTGGCAATAAAGAACTCTACATCGTAGAGGGAGCTTCACATGTAGATTTGTATGATAATCTTGATAAGATTCCATTTGATGAGATCGAGAGCTTCCTAAAAGAAAGCTTTGAAGTTTAAATGAATAAAAAGCTAGCTATCTCTATTCCAATCTTGATTGCAATAATCGTTTCAGTTGTCGTTACGACAATCATGATGAGTAATAAAGAACCAGACAAAGATCCAAATCTTTCGCCCGGAACAAATCAATCAATAGATAATGAGGAAATGACTATGGATAAAGTTTATATAAATATTAACAACAAGAAACTTGGAATAG
>JAEEGL015543450.1_pt1 | contig 42143 bp, 38 predicted proteins | sample 9134231 | NCBI WGS metagenome assembly JAEEGL01 (sample SAMN16246548, study PRJNA631951) | gut metagenome | biome: gut microbiome; feature: rumen; material: fiber-attached | host: Bos | place: Iran: Karaj | collected 2018-10
GGAATTTGCTGTCTTGAAAGACAATATGCTCATGATGTCGGTGATGTCGGATGATCTGCGATATAGATGAGAAATGGAATCTTGAACATTCTGCGCCAAATTTTTAAGGGTATGACTTTGCGCGCGTAATTGATAAGTTTGGTATTCCAACATTGAAACTTTGTCATGAAGTTCTTTTGCTTGTTTCGTTAAATTGGAGTTCTCTTCTCTTAACCTTTCTTCAGTTTGGGTTAATTTTTCAATCTCATCGTTTTTTTTGACATTTTGAACAATGAGATATATGATGACAAGTACAACTACAACTATTATTGCGATTGCCAATGCTTCCATTTACTTTGTTTTCATGAATTACTAAAAACACCAAACGTTTGTCGTTGATCAACGTAAAAAAAAAACCCAATCAATTGACTGAGCTTTTTTTATTTTGAGCGGAAAACGAGACTCGAACTCGCGACCCTAACCTTGGCAAGGTTATGCTCTACCAACTGAGCTACTTCCGCGAAAGTTTTGAGCGGAAAACGAGACTCGAACTCGCGACCCTAACCTTGGCAAGGTTATGCTCTACCAACTGAGCTACTTCCGCTTAATTTACCTTAGTTCGTACCTCGGGCGGGACTTGAACCCGCACGATCGCAATGATCACGGGATTTTAAGTCCCGCGTGTCTACCAATTCCACCACCAAGGCAACTCCAAAGAACTTTTCTCTTTTGAGGCTGCAAAAATACACTTTTTTTCATTACCGCATTCATCAAAATACTATTTTTTTATTTTTTTTAATCTTCTTTTTGTAATATTTTAATTCTCAGTTTTTTATAAAAAATTTTTTTTACAAAAAAAGTTAGTATATATTAAACTGACATATATGTATGCTACTTAAATTTATGTATCTTTGCACCGTTATTTAAATTATTCATCCTATGAAAAAGTACATTGCAGAATTAATTGGAACAGCAGTCCTCGTTTTAATGGGCTGTGGAAGTGCTGTCATTGCTGGCCCTGGCACACTCGGTTTATTAAGTATCGGATTTTTAGGCGTTTCCATCGCCTTCGGCTTGTCAGTTATGACGATGGTATATGCTATTGGCCCCATTTCGGGTTGCCACATCAATCCCGCCATCACTTTTGCTATGTGGATAGCTAAAAAAATCTCTGGAAAAGATGCCCTCATGTACATCCTTTTCCAAATTATCGGTGCATTCATCGGTGTCGGTATTTTGGCCTTCCTCGTAGGAAAAATGGACGGACTCGCAGTGAATGCCGCTGACCCATACTCTTTGGGCTACACTATCCCTCAATGCGTAATTGCTGAATGCGTGATGACTTTCTTGTTTTTATTGGTTATTTTTGGTGCTACCAGCGAAAAGGCTCCTGCTGGCTTTGCAGGCATCGCCATCGGCTTGTCGCTGACCTTAATTCACCTTGTAACTATTCCTATTACCAATACTTCAGTGAACCCTGCCCGTTCATTAGCTCCAGCTGTATTGGATGCTATCAGCGGTGTAGAAGGTGCCGGTGTGGGTCTTAGCCAAATTTGGATTTTCATCCTTGCTCCTCTTGTTGGTGCCGGCTTGGCTGCTCTCGTTTGGAAAGCATTTGAACGTCCATGCTGCTGCTCCTGCAAAAAAGAAGCTGAAGAAGTTAACGAATAACCATTTATCGTGGCTTACATTTTAAATATAGATACAGCGACCGACATTTGTTCGGTCGCTTTGACTAATAATTCAACGCTCCTCGCCTATCGCGAGAACAATGATGGCAAATCGCACGCGAAAACCCTACTGCCCTTTGTTGCCGAAGTATTAAAAGAAACCCAATTGGCTTCTCATCAACTGGAAGCTGTCGCCATCAGCATGGGACCAGGCTCCTATACCGGTCTCCGTATCGGAACCTCCACAGCCAAAGGCCTCTGCTACGCACTCAATATCCCTCTAATTGCCATTCCTACTTTGCAGATTATTGCCGCTGGCGTGGCGCATTCATACTCTCCCAAACATCAAATAATCCCTCTTTTGGATGCCCGCCGCATGGAAGTATATACTTGTATTTACGACACTCTACTGCAACCCATTACCGATGTTTCAGCAATCATAGTAGAGGAAAATACATTCACACCCTTGGCTCAAAATCACCAAATAGTGTTTTGTGGCAACGGCGTGGAAAAATGCACCCCCATACTCCGTCAATATGAGCATGCCATTCTTGACTCCACCCCCATCTCCGCCCGAAATATGGCAGACCTTTCTGCAAAAAAATTCTCCCAAAAACAGTTTGAAGATATAGCGTATTTTGAACCCTTCTACCTCAAAGAATATGTAGCCGCGAAACCTCACGTCAAAGGCTTACAATAATGGAAGCAAAGAAAAAAACAAACATTATTGCCCTCAGCGACGGCACACCTTATGGCATTGCCGCTGTTCGCTCCGCTGCCACATTAGCCGCTTTCTTCCAAGCTTCACTCACCATAATTCCCCATTTTTCTTTTAATGGCAAACCCGCCCAAAGTGAGAATTTTGATTATCAGTCATGGATAAGACAAAATTTTCCGCAAATAAACACACAGATAAAAGAAGAGGCTTTCTCTTTAAAATCACTGCACCATTTTGCAGATGAAAGCAACAGCATTATGTATGTTATTGGAGTAGCCTCCCATGAAAAAAACACATTTTTTAATCGGAAAAAAGCGTTAAAATTCATTAAACCATCGCGATTGCCCGTGATGACCGTCGGCAAAGATGCTCCCACCGACCCACAATGGAGAGAGGTCTTCCTTTCCATAGATATCCATCGCCAAGAGAAGGAGAAAGCATTGTGGGCAGGTTATTTTCACCGCTTCGGAAAATCCAATCTGCATATTATTCACACTGCTTACCGCGATGAATTTCTCCAACAAAAAACAGAAGACAATCTTAAATTCATTGATAAACTTTATCAAAATTTAGAGATTGCATCCAATAAAGAAGTTATTGATAATCACATAGATAATATTGACTTGCACATTTTGCAAAACACTGACCAATATCATCCTTCCGTTTTGGTAATTATGACGACCAAATACTACTCGTTGATCGACCTGTTATTGGGTGCTAAAGAGCGGCGATTAATAGGAAATGAAGAAGGAATACCCGTATTGTGCATCAATGAACGGGAAGATTTATACGTTTTGTGCACGTAATACAATGTCATGTGCGAGTGCATCAAAAGCGGTGTAATCAGTACAACGCAAAAGTTCTATTAAGTTTTCTGGGGAAAGATGAAAAAAAGTGGCAAAGTAGTGCCATAATTCTTTCAGATTTGCCAACGCAGCATGCGGTCCGCGGGCGGAAAGCAAGGTGTTTGTATAATCTTCATAAAAGTGTTGAAAGCGCCGGAAACGCACCTCCCGAGGCAAGGTTTTCCCTGACTGCAACTCCTCTGCCAAAAAGATATTTCTCAAAATGCCCCGCCCCAATAGGCAACAATCCACCACATTAAAATAAGATTGTATATGGTGATATGATAGCAAATCCACAATATCCCCACTATATACAAAATGGTAATGAAAAGCATTTTGCAGTTGCTGAAAAGCGGTCAGATCTGGCACACCCTCGTATTCTTGTACTCCCAAACGCGGGTGAACTGCAACAAAATCTAACGGATAACCTTGCAGTCTTTCCAAAATTTGAAAGGATTCTTGGGGTCTTTTCAATCCCAAACGCATTTTGATAGAAAAGCGACAGGTTGTTTGGTCAGCCACCTCGCGAACCACCGCTTCCACCATTTCCGGATAAGGCATGATTCCACAACCGCGGCGTTTTCGCACCACTTGCGCTGCAGGGCACCCAATATTCCAGTTAAAACGCTCGTAACCCAACCCCTGCAAAGCTCGAATAGTATCCACAAAGTGCGAGGGAGTATTCCCTATCAATTGCGGAATAATATCCAATCCGACATTATTATCAGGTTGAATATCCACCCATTTTTTAACATTTAAGCGACCGGCTGCTTCAACGGGTAAAAAAGGGGTAACCGCCACACTGATTCCCCCAACGTGGCGGTTTAAACAATTTCTAAAATGATAATGGGTAATGCCGTGCAACGGCGCTAACCAAAATTCCATACTATTGAATCATCACTTTTTCACTGCGAACCTTACCATTCTGTGTTATCGTAACAACATAAGTTCCCTTTGCATAAACAGATACATCTATGTCGGTACGATCATGCAAATGGGTTCCCTGCCACATCAAACGGCCATTCATATCGTACAGACAAGCATCATACGCCTCAGTACTGATGGATTTTAATGTTACTTTATCCGTGGCGGGGTTAGGACTAACACTAAACAAAAAGTTATTCAAATCGTATATGCCCGCTGCTGTTTCCAGAGTTACATCATCAACGAACAACTCTGTGATTTCACTGCAATTCCTGCTGGAAGCACCTGCGAAAACAATATTAATGGAATCGGGTACCGCCCCCTCTATCAAAGTTTCAACAGGGACTTCAAATTGGGTATAATTGGTTACTGTCTCCCCTATTTTCAGCTCACCTCTTGCCACGATTTCCAAGATATTATTATTCCGACGCGTAGCCAAAACCAAGATGGTGCATGTGTCCTCATCACTGAAATATTTTAACCATGCCTTCACCTTTAATGGTGTCTCATGACAAGGAGCACCGCCATACATCAAATTGGTAAAATCGAAGTCAAACTCTGCCAAATCCGACAAATCTCCATTTTCCAATGAGCTCAAATCAAAACCACCCAATTGACAAATACCAGGAATCGTAATGTCACCTAACATCATAATATTTGTAGGGTAAGGCACCAATTTCATGGCATAACTTCCCGAATGGGCATCGGTAGTCTGTTCAGCTGCCGAATATTCAATTTCAATCGGGATTGGGAAGTACCCTATTTCTATGGTTCTGTTGAAAGAAAAAGAAGAGTTCCACCCATCCGCTTGGGTATCAGAAGTCCACATTTCAAAACCAGCGTTAGGAATTTGTGCAAATCCCAATATACACGCACTAACAAACAATAAAAGAATAGAAATTTTTTTCATAATATCTAATTTTAATTAATATTAAAATTAACTACATCGTTTTCCAAGCCATTTAACATTTTCATCATGAGGATATTTCTTTGACAAATTATCATAAATAAACATTAAAATATCCCTGTCTTCCTCTTCCGAAAAAAACTTACCGTTATTATATTTTTGATAAAAAGCCACCAAACAAGCCAAAGATTGAGGATTTTGGCAGATAAAATTCTTCAGATACTCTTTATGGTGGTTTTTTATCTGCAAATAGCAATAATTGATATAACTCCTCAACGAATCATTTTCTATATCAACATAATAATATTGCTCTAAAATTTGAACAGAATCAATAAACAATGACAGCTGATGGTCTAATTCACATAGCAGTTCAGCCTCATGGCCTCCTGTTACGCAGTAGCTTTTCACCATTGGTTGGGCATCTATCGTAAATCTCAACTGATCCCCTTTCTTAGCGATGGTTGTCAGCGCATTATCCTTTCTCAATGAAAGTTGGTAGAAAGCATATTCTCCGTCTTCAGGACGCAGTGCAAGCGCAAACTTACCATGCTGAACAGGAACAGAATCAATCACCTGCAATTCATTCAAATTCATTCTGCTAATGGTGATATATTGTCCCTCCGCATTTTGTATATCTCCCTGAATAGTAATCTGATTCTTCTTGGTACATGCACAGCAGAAGAGCAGACACAATGACAAGACCACTATTTTATGAAAAATCTTCATGGATTATCTGATTTTTTCAAAATTCTTTCCAAAAACACTTTGCACTTTGGAGATAGAGATGAAAGCGCTGTCATCCACTTCTTTAATAATGCGGATAATGTTCACTCTATCCGTACGATGCGCTACAATAAGCAACACATCGGATTCGGTACGGTTGTAACTTCCCGTCCCTTTCAAAAAAGTAGCCCCCCGTTTCAGTTCCTTGTTGATGCGTTCTGCAATTTCCTGATTTTTAGCAGAAAAAACCATGAATTGAAAACTTTGCTTATAACCATCAATGACAAGATCGGAAAAGAGCATATAAGCGAAAAGCACCAGCACACTATAAACCAACTTTACGGGGTCATGAACAGTAAGATAGGATGATAATACAATAAGAATATTCAGATAGAGTGTGAGACGGCCGTATGATACATTCCGATACTTGGATATCATCAAAACGATAATGTCAGTTCCACCGGTATTGCCACCATAATTGAGAGCCAATCCGACACCGACACCTGCCAATGCCGAACCGACCATGGCACACATAAAGGGATCGTTGGGGACAATCGGTTTGGGGAACAACCACTGACCAATCATCATGAATAACGACATAATGACCGTACAAATAATCGTGTCAACACAAAACCTTTTCCCCAATATTTTCCACGCTACGGCCACCAGAACAATGTTCATCAGAAATACCCAAACACCCACGGATACAGTAGGATTTGCGAAATAGATAATCGACGCAATACCATTGATACCCCCCCCCGTAACTTGATTGGGAATCAGGAAAGCCGTCCACCCAAAAGCAAACAGAGCCAATCCCAAGGTGATAAAAAAGTATTTTTCTATAAGAATGAGAAATTTTTTAGCGTTCATTTCCTGAATTATTTTCTAATATGTATGCTAAATTTGTTTGATGTGGGGAATAATTTTCACAACCACAATTCCTATCCTTCCGGTGTTTGCGAGCGCCATAAATCGTAGGGGCGCACGAATTTATCACCACTGCCAACAAAACGGCAACCAGCAGCACGAAATATCCTTTTATTTTTTTCATCATCACTATTAATAAACACTCCGGTTATTCATTATCATACGCCAAACATCCCCATTTTCGTCAGTGTATTCGTATTCCAAGTCATACTTTGTCAATCTCTTGATGCGGGCAGTATAGCTATATTTTTTATTCTGTATCGTGAACATCATATATATTTCTTTCTCATGGTTTTGGAAATCCCATGCACCTGTAACCGATTTCTGGAGGTAATTATCCTTGATCGCTTCCACTTCCAACATTCTCTCTATATAAAAAGAGTAATAACTCCCTTTTTGATGCGCCAAATCACTGGTCTCCGTGTATTCTTCCCCATTACGCAACACTTTCCCCACTTCCCAGTAACCCACCAAGCGTGTTTCAGGTGAAAGGAAACTAATATACGGACCCTCCTCGTACCTACAAGAGGTAAAGAGAGTGGTAAAAAGCATTAATGCACAAAAATAAAAGAGGATCTTTTTCATTTTATTCAATTCCATATCAATTTTAAAATACTAATTATCAATCTTTTTCAATCTCCACTTACAATAATCATCATCATTGTAAAATTCCAGCCAAAATTCATCTTTCGTCAGCCGCTTCACAAAATAACTTTGATTAACAGTAGGATACGATTCAAAAGTAATGCGTAGCAGTTGCTTATTATGGTTAAAAACGTAATTGGCCTTTTGTGTCTGAAGCAGGCTGTCGTATTGGTTTTTCCATAAAAAAGTAACCATGCTTCCTTTTTCAAATTCGATGGTGGTGTGTGCGTAAACAGAATCAAACAATGCGGTTGAAATGGGTTGTGAATTGGTAATCACCTCGTTAAATTGCCACGTGCCGATAATATTCTTGCGCGACTGGTAGCGCAAACCACCATCATCAAACTCCTCACAGGCAGCGAAAAGCAGCAATAATAACATCCACTGAAAACATTTTTGAAACAATCGCATCATACTTCGTTTTGAACTGCAAAGGTACATTTTTATTTCTGATGTACGATTATTTTTTTATAAGTTATCTTTCTCTTTTGTCTTGACAAAAAAAAGAAAAGGCAAGGCCATAAGTTTTAGCGGACGGTAATGATATTCATAAGTGATGATTTTTCATTTACAAGATAAAATGGGGCATTCCGTAAAAAAAAAATATTTTGGTCACTATTGGAAGAAAATGAACATTTTGTCAGAAAAAGCGACAGATTGTCGCATATAAATGGACAAAATGACAAAAAAAACGGATGGCACACCCTTTGCAACTAAAAGAACGGTTGCGAAAGCGAAAGCGGGAACAACCAAGAAAAAAAATAAAAGTTTAACCATTAAAAAACGGAGGTGTATTATGTTACCAGTAATGTTTAAAAACAGTTGGTTTCCAACAGTATTTGAAGATTTTATGAACAACGACTTTATGCCTCGTGCCAACACAACAGCACCGGCGGTCAATGTGAAAGTAGATGAAAAGGCGTACACGATGGAAGTGGCTGCGCCTGGTATCAAGAAAGAGTTCTGCCGTATAAGCATCAACGATGAGGGCAATTTAAGCATTGCCATCGAAAACAAAGTGGAACACAAAGAGAGTGATAAAAAACAGCACTATCTGCGCCGTGAATTCTCTTATACCAACTACGAACAGGCATACACTTTGCCCGAAGATGTAGATAGAGAAAACATCACTGCCAAAGTTGAACATGGGATTCTTACAGTTACTCTTCCTAGGGTACAGAAGAAAGAGCAAAAATGCTCACGCAACATCAACATTGGATAATCCATCCATTGGAAAAGACACAAAAGAGCCGCAACTTCATTATGCGGCTCTTTTTTTTATCAATCCCGGAGCAAACAGTCTTTAATTAATTATCTGGTCTGCGACTAAAAAACTAATTATAATTGCTGTATAGGGAACTTAAAATAAGTATCCGGATACGGCTCGTTGCGCAAAGTAAAATGCCACCACTCATTTTCGTAAGGCTTAAAACCATGCTTTAACATAGCACGGCGCAGAATCATACGGTTCTGGAATTGGGCTTTGGTAATGGTGTCGTTAGAACGGTAAACTTGGGTTTGAGGATTGCCGCCACAATCGGGGTGGCTTTCATTTCCGAACCAGTCGAAAGTAGCGCCCATATCCACTTCTTTTTCGGTTCTCATATCAAACAGTGTCAAATCCACAGTAGAGCCGCGAGAGTGCCCACTTTGTTTTGCTATGTAACCCAACTCAAAGAGTCGGGATTTATCCACTTGCGGGTAAAAATAGGTTTTCATGGTGGTGTCTTGCAGGTCTTTGCCCCATCTCACGAAATGATCAACAGCCATTTGCGGACGGTAGGCATCGTAAATTTTCAGGCGGTAGCCCTGTGCCAAAAGTTCATCGCTAACGGCACGCAAACTATCGGCTGCTTCACGGGTGAGCAGTGCGGTTGGCTGCCAATAGCCGTCAACTCTGACACCAATAAAGTTGTAGGTGCTATAGTAACGAATTTCGAGAATAGCATCAGGCACCACATCAGTAAGTGTTACAAAACCACTCATACCAGTAGTGTCGTAATCGGCTGCGTTGACAATAGAAGTACTATCGGAAGGGGCAACAGCAACGGCGCTTTCGTTTTTCGCTTTCCCTTTGCAAGCCGCTGCCAACAGCAAGATAAAACATGCTAAAAAACTAATAATAACTAATCTTTTCATAGGATTTTTATTTTGTCAATAAATTATCTCTTCCATCATTAAACCGGATGAATCAATGGTGCAAAAATACAAAATTCCCGACATTCTGTGGCTGAAACTGGGAATATACAGACCTCCCTAACAATGGCATACTTTCTACATTTAATTATTAATTATCCATTGCTAATAATCAATTCTTCATTGTTCACAGAACACGTTACCCTCTGATAAGAAAAAAGTAGTATTTTTGCAGAAATTTTACAATCAGATATTATCGGATGGATAAAAAAAACAGAATATGGGATATCACCAAAAAGGTAGTGAAATTTCTACTATTCTTTGGAATAGGTATTCTGTTCATTTATCTATCAATGAAAGATTTAACAGCAGCCGACAAGCAACAAATCCGAGATAGCATCAAAGAAGTGAAGACAGGGGGGGCTTGGATATTCTTAGCATTATCGTTTGCCATTGGTGTAGTTGCCGATTTTCTGCGGTCGGAGCGTAATCGGTTATTGTTGCAACCCATGGGATACAACATACGACACAGCATGGCTTTCTATTCCGTGATGGTATGCTATTTGGCCAATTTAGCCTTCCCTCGGTTAGGGGAAGTGCTACGCTGTTCGTTTTTGCAACGCTATGAAAAAGTGCCTTTTCAAAAATCGCTGGGAACGGTTGTAACAGAGCGCGCTGTGGATTTCATCTTTTTATTGGCCGTATTAGGAAGTGCCATTCTATTGAATACGAATGTATTATCCCAACTCAAAATAGATAACCAAGGAACCTCTTTAGGTGCTTTTTTAAGTCAGATGGGTTACAATCTCCTACATGGCTACAAGATGTACATTATATTGGGAATTTTGGTTATTTGCTGTATCGTCGTACATGTTACCCGAAGATGGTGGAATCGAATCGTTTTTTTTCAGAAAGTAAAACATTTTTTTATCGGTTTGGGACAAGGATTGTTATCCATCAAAGATTTGCACCACCCATGGTTGTTCATTTTCTACTCTTTTGCCATCTGGATTGCCTATTTTCTACAAACATACGTTTGCTTTTACGCTTTTGACTTTTTAGTAGGGTTTGATGCTTTAATGGTATTTCTGGTATTTGCTTTTGCCAATTTAGGCTTTATTATTGGTCCTGGCGGTTTGGGAGTATATCCACTTATTGTGGCCGGGATGTTAGTGCTTTACGGTTACGATTACAATGCGGGGTTGGCTGCAGGTTGGGTCGGATGGAGCGTGCAAACGTTGATGGTACTCTCCTTAGGGGCATTCTCGCTCATAGCGGTATCATTTATGAAACGCACCAGCGAAATAGAAGAAACAAATAACAACATATAATTATGTCCACCATAGAAAATATAACGAAGAAGATTATCCGTCCGTCGCAGTGGGAGACTATTCGCACAAGAGAGCACTACCAAAAGGTGGTGTTCACCAATGGCTGCTTCGACTTGCTGCACCGTGGACATATCACCTATTTGGCACAAGCACGCGATCTTGGCGATTGTCTCGTGGTAGGTCTCAACACCGATGCTTCTGTTAAAAGATTGAAAGGAGTCTCCCGTCCCATTAACCGCGAAAACGACCGCGCCCTCCTTCTCGCTGCCCTCACCTCTGTCAACTACGTAGTGCTCTTTGATGAAGACACCCCCCTGCAACTCATCCGACAAATTTCACCTGATGTTTTGGTAAAAGGCGGCGACTACGCCATCAAAGATATTGTTGGAGCATCCATAGTTATTGAAAAAGGAGGCAGTGTACAAACACTTCCATTCGTAAATGGCTATTCTTCCACTAATCTCATTCATCAAATAAAATGAAAAAAACAATACAATTTATCGCTTTATACTTTGTCATCTTTTGTGCCGGTGCACAAGACAATCGTTATTCTTTCATCAAGGAAGATTATGAAATTCCTGCCAACGGGATCTATCATACATGGGATTCTTCCAAGACATACACCCAAGAACTCACGATTCCCTTCGATGAAAACGGGCATTTGAAAGTTATCCTTGTGGAAGACAATTCTCCTTTCCAGACTCCTTGCGATTATCAAAATGTGGTCAGTTCTTTTAGCAAAAACAACACGGGGGTTGATTTAAAAGTTTCTGCCAACAGTGAGGCCCGTTGTTGTTTTGATGGCGTAGTGCGTGCCGCCGGCGAGTTCCCTTCCATAGGAAAATTAATTATCGTCCGTCATTACAACGGTTTGGAAACCGTCTATTCCCATTTGGAATCCATAGCTGTAAAACCGAACCAAAAAGTTACCGCTGGACAAAGGCTGGGAACCATTGGAAAAATGGGGGGCTCCACACAACTTCATTTTGAAGTTCGCTTTATGAACGCCGCCATCAATCCTGCCCATCTTATTGATTTTGCTACAAAAGAGTTGCGCAGCAATGTATTGGTTATCCGTAGCGAAGAGATTTCCTCTTCGTTAGAAATCACTTCCACCACATTGCCCACCAACGGCAATACACGCTTCTACGTAGTGCAACCCGGTGATACCCTTTCCAAAATTGCCCAAGACCACCATGTATCAGTAGAGAAATTATATCGTTGGAACAATCTTACAGAACATAGTATCCTCCAGTTGGGACAAAAGATCAGAGTAAGTGAATAATCTGTTCAATTAATTCAATGTAGTGTGTATGACTAATATAAAAGATACTGAAGCGTTCCCAGAGGTGAATGAAGAACGAGACGAATTATACGAACATTTTCGTTTTACGGTAGATCCGGGAACAGAATTGGTTCGGATGGACAAATACTTGATGAACCTCTTGGCCAACACCTCGCGAAATAAAATACAACAGGCAGCAAAAGCAAGTTGCATTTTGGTGAACGGGAAAGCTGAAAAATCCAACTATCGTGTTCATCCCCATGATGTTATCACTATTTTACTCCCCCATCCCCCACGGGAAATTGAAATTATTGCAGAAGATATTCCCCTCCAAATCCCCTACGAAGATGATGATTTGATTATCATCAACAAACCTGCCGGGCTGGTCGTACACCCTGCGTACGGCAACTATACAGGGACACTGGTCAATGCTCTTACCTACCATTTCCAAAACCAAAAAGACTCGGAAGGAAAGGCCATCCGGCCGCTTTTGGTACACCGCATCGACAAAAACACATCCGGCATCATGATTGTGGCAAAATCTGAAATTGCCCAAATGAAGTTGGCAGCTAACTTTTTTGAGCATAGCATAAATCGCAAATATCGCGCTTTGGTGTGGGGCGACTTTCCTGAAGATGAAGGGACTATTGTTGGTAATGTGGGGCGGAATCCTAAGGATCGTTTAGTGATGACTGTTTTCCCCGATGGCGAAGCAGGAAAGCATGCAGTAACACACTATAAGGTGATTGAGCGCTTTGGTTACGTAACGTTGGTGGAATGTCAATTGGAAACAGGACGCACGCATCAGATTCGTGTACACATGAAGTACGCAGGACATCCGCTGTTCAATGATGAAACATATGGTGGCGACCAGATTATCAAAGGAACGACTTTCACCAAATACAAACAATTCATCAAAAACTGTTTTTCACTAATGCCGCGGCAGGCGTTGCATGCAAAATCCCTTGGCTTTCATCACCCCACCACAGGGGAATATATGCTTTTCGATTCCGAAATGCCCGATGATTTTGCTGCTGTGCTTGACAAATGGCGCAATTATGCCAAGCATAAAGAATATATTGAAGACGACGAATAAAGAACCATGAAAAAAATCATTCTTCAAAAAGGAAAAGAGAAATCGCTTTTGCGATACCACCCGTGGGTATTTTCGGGAGCCATTTCAAAACAAGATGAGAACATTCATGATGGCGACATCGTGGAGGTGTATGATTTTGCCCATCAATATTTGGCAACAGGACACTATCACAATAGTTCCACCTGTGTTAAGATTTTCAGCTTTGAGCAGATTGTCCCTGATGAGCATTTTTGGCAATCAAAAATTGATGCAGCGGCACATTTTCGCGAGAAGATTGGATTACTCAACAGTGTTGACACTACCCTATTCCGGTTGGTGAATGGCGAAGGCGACGGCATGCCTGGCCTCATCATCGACTGGTTTGACGGGAATATCGTGTTGCAATTTCACTCATACGGAATGTATTTGCTGCGAGAGACCCTTGTGGATATTTTACACCAACACTTCGGAAACCGCCTCCACTCTATCTATGATAAAAGTGTGGCCACTTTGCCTGAGATAAAAGGATTCCAACCCCAAAATGAATTAGTGTACGGGGCATTCAATGAAGTGAAGGTTAAAGAGAATGGGATTCCTTTTTACATTGACATCATCAAAGGACAGAAAACGGGATTCTTTATCGACCAGCGCGACAACCGGCAATTGGTGCAATCTTTCTCCTCCCAACGCAAGGTGCTCAATTTATTTTGCTACACAGGCGGATTTTCTTCCTACGCCTTAGCTGGAGGTGCTATGCATGTTGATTCGGTAGATATTTCCCAGAAAGCCATCGACTACACCGAAAAGAACATTGCCGAGATGGGCGAAAACATAGCTGTCCGGCACCATTCATACACCGAAAATGTATTTGATTTTTTAGAAAATATTCCTGATAATGAATATGATGTAATTGTTTTGGACCCGCCGGCGTTTGCCAAACACCACAAAGTAAAAGATCAAGGGATTAAAGGCTACCGGAACCTGAATAGGAAAGCGTTGCAAAAAGTAAAAAAAGGGGGGTTCTTGTTTACTTTTTCTTGTTCACAAGCCATCTCCAAAGAGGATTTCCAAACCATTGTTTTTTCAGCTGCCGCTATGGAAAGGAAAACCATCCGGGTGGTAAAACACTTAGAGGCTGCGATAGACCACCCTGTAGATATTTTCCACCCCGAAGGAAGTTACCTTAAGGGGTTGTTGCTTTACGTAGAACACTGATAATGGAAAAAATAAAATTACAAACAGGAAGTAACCAGAACTGCGACATCTTCGTTACACACAATCTATCGCACACCCCCACTTTTTTTCAGGAATATATCGCTCCCACACGCCGCTACATGGCAGTGATAGACGAAAAAGTAGAACAACTTTATGGGGATCTTTTTCCTTTTGAAAAAATCATTTTTCATGCTGACGAAACCAACAAATCGTGGACTATTGCAGGCGAGATCATTCAGCAACTCATCGAAAAACAAGCAGATAAAGATATTTTTCTACTTGGTATCGGTGGAGGCATCACCACCGATATAACAGGATTTGTGGCTTCCATTTATAAGCGCGGGGTGGATTTTGGCTTCATCCCTACCACTCTTTTAGCAATGATTGATGCGGCCATAGGCGGGAAAAACGGACTTAATATACTGGAATTCAAAAATATGGTAGGCACCATCCGTCAACCACAATGGATATATGCGAACACATCTTTTTTAAAGACCTTTTCCAAAGACAAACTATACCAAGGAATTCCTGAAATGTTGAAAGTTTTCCTTATTGATGGCAATGATTATTTTGCTGCTGCCGATTTTTTGGTAAGACAATACAACGGGGAACTTTTTGCTACTGAAGAGGAAGTTCAGCAGTGGATATACTTCATTACCAAAGCGATAGAAATAAAATGTGGATTCGTTAGACAAGATGAAACAGACGGTGGCTCCCGCCGGTTGCTGAATTTGGGGCATACGTACGCCCACGCCATAGAACATTGCACCCAACAATACACACACGGTGAAGCTGTGGGCATCGGTTTGATATTTGCCGCACAACAAGGAGACTTTCCACATCTAAACCATTTGATTCACACACTCCAAAGCTGCCATCTCCCCTGCTCACTTCCTACTAATCTTACCATCAAAGATTTACACGCCGCCATGCTTCAAGACAAAAAAATAAAAAACCAACGCCTTCCTTTCATCATTCTAAAAGACGTTGGTAATGTAACTTTCGCCGAAAAGCAACTTTAAAACTTAACGCGTTCCTTCCCCTAATCTCCCCTCTTTTTGCTTTGAAACAGCCATACGCAAGAATTTCTTTTCACACTTATAGTAAGCATCCATCTCTTGCGGAGTAAGCGCTTTTTTCAACTTTTCAAAAAAAGCCTCTTCTGCCACTAATAGTTTTTTCTTGGTCTGTAAATTAATGCTATATTTTTGCAGAATTTGTTCATCAGTAAGTGCGGTAGTATCCCCTCTGTGAGGCAAATTAGCCTGACTTTTCAACTGATTCTGCTCTTTATATATTCTCATTTCAGCCTCCGTATATTCATCATACGCAGTCCAAAAAGCCGCTTCGCGATCGGAAGCCACCTCAAAATTAGTCTTGATATAATTCTTTTTCATATCCATCATTGCCTGATGATTATGACCTTTAAGGGTGGGTGCCTTGTTTGCTTCCTGAGCGTACCCATCACTTAATAAGCAAGATACGATAATAACAAAAAATAAAATAACTCTTTTCATATCCTTTCTATTCCATGAAAAAAAATCAATAAAAACATATTAGACTCCGCCATCTTTCAAAAGTTAAATGAAGATAATGTTTTTTTTGAAATTTTCAAGATCAAATCTATAATGGCGGAATATAAACAACATTTGTTTTTATGGAAGAACTTTAAAGAACATACTAAAAAAATGTGTACCTTTGCTCCCTGTTTTGACGGTCAAATAGACTCATCCAAAACAAATATAATAAACTAATTATCAAACTATTATACTAATAATCCAAAAGAAACAAGACAAGAGAATGGATTTTCATATTCGCAAAGGAGTTGACATACGATTGGCTGGGACCGCAAAAGAAGAAATACAAAATTTTGCTTCTTCCCGATTCTTAATCTGTCCTACTGATTTTCGATGGTTGAAACCACGGTTGCTCATTGCGCCAGGTTCATCCGTAAACGTAGGCACCCCCCTCTTCTGCTCCAAAGAGGACGAGCGAATAGTTATCGTTTCCCCTGTCCAAGGCGAGGTTATGGAAGTTATTCGTGGTAACCATCGTGCCATTGAAGCAATCGTTATCCAAGCCGATTCCTCCCCAATCACTTTTGCCAACGTATCTTTCCCTGAACCCACAAATTCTTCTGAAATAGCTGAATTATTGATTTCCAACGGGTTATGGCCTTTTTTACGCCAACGCCCGTTTGCTACAATTCCCACTCCTGACACCCGTCCCAAAGCCCTTTTTGTTTCCTGCTTTGATTCCGCCCCGTTGGCCCCCAATTTTGGCATTTTATTAAAAGGAAAAGAAGAGTATTTTCATGAAGGGATCCGTCGCTTGCACCAATTGGTTGGAAAGGATTGTCCTGTACACCTTTGTTTACCGAAAGGAAGGAGCAATCAACTCTTTGAATCAGTAGAAGAGGTAAAATTGCACTATTTTGACGGGCCACATCCTGCGGGCAATGTTGGCACGCAAATTCATCGCATCGCCCCGATTGACAAAGGGGAAACCATTTGGTTTATCCATCCCCAAGATGTAGCAACCATCGGCAGATTTTTTCTAACGCATGAACTATCATTTGAAAAAAGGATCGCCCTCACAGGTCCTTGTGCCGAAAATCCCTGTTACTACACTTTCCCCTATGGCACCGACCTATCCGCCTTGCTAAACTGTGAGACAACAAATGCGCAAGTGCGCAAAATTAGTGGAAATGTGCTAACAGGTAATCAATTAACAAAGTATAACACACTGCGTTTTTACGATACCCAACTAACGTTACTACCTGAAGGTGGCGAGCGAAAATTGTTAGGCTGGTTGCTACCTAATTTCAAAAAATGGAGCCTTTCACACACTTTTTTGTCGTGGCTGTTCCAGCATCATATCTTTGCACATAACACCTCCTTACAAGGCGGTCGGCGCAATTTTGTCATGACCGATGTTTATGAAAAAGTATTTCCCTTTGAAATTCTCCCTTTACAATTAATGAAAGCCTGCTTGACCGAAGACATTGAACAGATGGAAGAGTTAGGAATTTATGAAGTGGACGATGAGGATTTTGCGTTGTGCGAAGTGGTTTGTCCTTCTAAAATGGAATGTCAAAAAATTATCCGCGAGGGACTTTATAAAATTAAAATGGAAAATCAAGCATGAATATTCTAACCCAACTCAGCGATAAAATCAGCCATCATTTTGAAAAAGGGAAACCCTTGTACTGCTTTTATGCGCTTTATGATGCCATAGACACTTTTTTGCTCACACCCAGCGAGGTAACGAGCGGCGGAAGCCACATTCGAGATGCCGTGGATATGAAGCGCATTATGATTACCGTGATGATTGCTTTATGCCCTGCATTGTTTTTTGGCATGTGGAACATTGGGGTGCAACATTTTCTTTCTTTAGGCGAAAATGCTACATTTTGGCGTTGTTTTGGCTATGGTTTTTTGAAATGGCTTCCTTTGGTGATGGTTACCTATTTCAGTGGACTGACGATAGAGGTCATTTTTGCCCAACATCGTGGTCATCAGGTAGCGGAAGGATTTTTTGTTACAGGTTTTCTCATCCCGATGATTATGCCGCCAGATGTGCCATTATGGATTGTTGCCATAGCGACGGCGTTTTCGGTATTATTTGCAAAAGAGGTATTTGGCGGCACTGGATACAACTTCCTCAATCCGGCATTAATAGCACGGGCTTTCGTATTTTTTGCCTACCCGTCGGTTATTTCGGGCGATGCAGTATGGATTTCCGAGTCTGCTGATGCTGTTTCCGGAGCCACTCCACTGGCACTGGTAATGAATGATGCTACTGCACAGATGCCCTCTTTCCTTGATATGTTTATCGGCACCATCCCTGGATGTATCGGAGAAACATCAAAAATTTGCATCATAATAGGTGCTATTCTATTGTTATACACCCAAGTAGCGAGCTGGCGCATTATGTTATCGGTAGTGGTGGGCGGATGGATTACAGGCACACTTTTCCATGCCGCAGGGATGTGTCCCATTACAGGATGGCAACATCTGTTGATGGGCGGATTTTTATTCGGTGCTGTCTTCATGGCCACCGACCCCGTAACAGCCACGCATACCCAAGCAGGAAAATGGATCTACGGACTCCTCATCGGCATCCTCGCAATCGTCATTCGCGTTATCAACAAAGGCTATCCCGAAGGAATGATGCTTGCCATTCTACTTATGAATATCTTTGCCCCTCTCATTGACTATTGTATTGTAAAAATTAAAATCAGAAAAAGGAAAATTAATATTTCCAAACATAAAATTTTACTCTAACCTCTCTTGAATGATGAAAAATTTCAGCACACCATATATATATTTCTATCTCATTGTTTTGGTAACAGTGATAGCCATTGGACTTACGGCTGTAAGTTTAGGGCTGAAGCCACGGAGAGAGTTCAACCAGCGGGTAGAAAAGGCGCAACAGATTCTGTGTGCAGCTGGCTACGGCGATGTTTCAAAAGAGATGGCTGTAGCAAAATTCGATGCGGTTGTCCAAACCATCGATAATCAATCTAAAGCGTGCTACCAGATTCATTGTGCGGATGGAACGGACGGACACGTAGTGGAGGTTCACGGCAACGGACTTTGGGGCCCTATTTGGGGGTATATCATTCTGGAAGAAGACCTTAACACCATCAAAGGGGTTGTTTTCGCCCATAAATCAGAAACTCCCGGTTTAGGTGATAAAATCACCGAAGAGGCCTTTACAGCCCAATTTATTGGGAAAAAACTCCACAATGCACAAGGCGAATACACATCGGTACGCGTACTCCCGAAAGGAAAGAATCCCTCCATTGCACCAGAAAATCGTGTGGATGCCATTACAGGTGCCACCCTTACTTCCAAGGGGGTAGATGCCATGATAATGCAAAGTTTTAAATAAAAAATATAAGAAAATCAGCAACTTATAAAAACTAAAAATGAAAAAATACCTCGGACCGCTTAACAAAGAAAATCCCATTTTAGTGCAGACTTTAGGGGTATGTTCTGCTTTAGCGGTTACTGCCCAATTAAAACCCGCCGTCGTCATGGCCCTATCCGTTACTGTAGTCTGCGCCATGGCCAATCTCATCATTTCACTATTACGCAACACCATCCCTCCACGCATCCGAATCATTGTACAACTATTAGTGGTATCCACCCTCGTCATCATGGTTGATCAGGTGCTCCAAGCCGTTGTTTACGATATTAGTCGCCTGCTCTCTGTTTTTGTCGGCCTCATCATCACCAACTGCATCATTATGGGACGGTTAGAGGCATTCGCTCTCTCCCATAAACCACTCCCTTCCTTTGTTGACGGCGTGATGAATGGATTAGGCTATGGATTAGTGTTAGTGGCTATTGCCTTTTTCCGGGAATTTTTAGGGTCGGGCACATTATGGAATTACCCCATCATACCCGCTTCTTTTTATGAAGCAGGGTACTTGAACAATGGTTTAATGATTCTCCCTCCCATGGCACTCATCTTGGCAGGGGTTTTCGTGTGGATTCAGAACGCTAAAAAAGATCGTGTAAAATGAGAGAATTGATTGATATTTTTGTTCGCTCGGTCTTCATCGACAATATGATTTTTGCCTATTTTTTAGGCATGTGTTCCTATTTGGCAGTCTCAAAAAATGTAAAAACGGCCTTCGGATTAGGTTTGGCCGTTTGCTTTGTTTTAGCCGTCACTGTTCCTGTCAACTATCTTATTGATAAATATTTATTGCAAAGAGGTGCTTTAATATGGATTCATAAAACATTCAGTGAAGTGGATTTATCGTATCTATCGCTTATCATTTTCATTGCCGTGATTGCCGGAATGGTACAATTGTTGGAAATGGTTATTGAAAAAATATCCCCTGTACTTTACCAATCATTGGGGATTTTTTTGCCCTTGATTGCGGTTAATTGTGCTATTTTGGGGGCATCGCTCTTCATGCAAGAGCGGCATTTTCCCAGTGTAGCCCATAGTTTCAGCTACGCCATCGGTTCGGGAGCAGGTTGGCTGCTGGCGATCGTCGCTTTTGCTGCCATTCGCGAGCGATTAAAATATTCGGATATTCCGAAACCGCTACAAGGCAACGGGATAGCCTACATTATCACAGGATTGTTAGGACTTGGTTTTATGGCTTTTTTAGGAATCTAAAATTTAAATAGATGATATTGATTACTGCCTTATCTGCACTCGTCATTTTCTTAGTGGTTATCATTATTTTGGTAGCTGTTTTGTTATATGCACGCAAAAAGTTGGTCCCTGAGGGGAAAGTGAAAATCACCATTAACGGGGAACGTGAGATTGAGCACGAACGGGGATGTACGCTGCTACAAGCACTTTCTGACGAAAAAGTCTTTGTTCCCTCTGCGTGTGGTGGCGGTGGCAGTTGCGGAACCTGTCGCGGGAAAGTGCTCTCGGGCGGCGGCACCATTCTGCCCACCGAATTGAGCCATATATCCCGAAAAATGGCGGCAGACAATTACCGGCTCTTCTGTCAGGTAAAAGTGCGTGAAGACATGGAAATTGAAATACCCAAGGAGTTCTTTGGCATCAAGAAATGGCGTTGTCGTGTAGTATCCAACCACAATGTAGCCACTTTCATCAAAGAATTGGTACTCCAACTGCCAGAAGGAGAACGGATAGACTTCCGTTCCGGCGGATATATACAAATTGATATTCCCGCCTGTAAAGTGGATTTTGCGAATATGGAGATAGAAGAACCTTACCGACAAGACTGGGAACAGATGGGCATTTTCAACTTGCAGATGAAAAACAGCGTTCCTACCGTACGGGCTTACTCTATGGCCAATCATCCTGCAGAAGACAGCATCGTGATGCTGAACGTCCGTATTGCCACCCCGCCTTTCAATCGTTCCAAAAACAGATGGAGTAACATCAATCCGGGTATTGCTTCTTCTTACATTTATAACCTTCGTCCGGGAGATGAAGTGATGGTTTCCGGACCTTATGGCGACTTTTTCGTAAAAGACACCAATCGCGAAATGATGTTTATCGGCGGAGGCGCTGGAATGGCCCCCATGCGTTCCCATATCTTCCATCTGTTCAAAAATTTACATACAAAAAGAAAAACCACCTTCTGGTATGGTGGACGATCACGAAAAGAACTTTTCTACGTGGAAGAATTCCGAAATATTGAACACGAAAACGACAATTTTTCCTTCCATATCGCTCTTTCCGACCCGCAACCCGATGACCATTGGAACGGCTATACCGGTTTCATCCACCAAGTGATTTTCGACAACTATCTTCAATCTCATCCCAATCCGGAAGATATTGAATATTACATTTGCGGTCCCCCACTCATGTTGCAAGCAGTGCTGAAAATGCTTGATTCGTTAGGTGTGGAACCCGACATGATACATTATGATGATTTTGGCGGCTGAACACACTAAAACGCTCACTGACCAAAGCAATTTGATTAAAAACCACCTTGGCATTTTTTTCCAAATATTTATAGCTTTAATATAATAATCTGATTATCAATATTTTAATATTAATAAAATATTTTTATAAAAAGAGGTACAAAAATTCAAGAAAAAATTGTACTTTTGCACCCCGAAAATAGAAAGTTAGAAAAAGTAATTTAAAAAAGTTAAGTTTATGTATTTAACAACAGAAGTTAAGAAAGATATTTTTGCTAAATATGGTAAAAGTGCTACAGATACTGGTTCTGCGGAAAGCCAAGTTGCCTTATTTACATTTAGAATTAAGCACCTTACCGAACACGTTAAAGCGAATCACAAAGATTTGGGGACCAAAAAAGCATTGGTAGCTTTGGTAGGAAAGAGAAAAAAAATGCTTGAGTACCTGAAAGAACAAGATATCGAAAGATACAGAGCTATTATTAAGGAATTAGGTTTAAGAAAATAAGCTTCCTTTCACATTACAAAAAAGGCAATTTTTTCAAATTGCCTTTTTTGCTATTAATCTAAATCAAAATACACGAAAGAAAAATATTATGTTAGGAATAAATAAAACATTTAAATTAGGCGACAAAGAAATCACTATTGAAACTGGGAAATTGGCAAAACAAGCTGACGGTTCAGCAGTTGTAAAAGTGGGAAATACCATGTTGCTCGCCACTGTTTGTTGCAAAAAAGAAGCAGTTGAAAATACAGATTTTTTACCATTACAGGTTGAATACCAAGAAAAATATGGCGCCGTTGGACGCTTCCCTGGAGGCTTTTTCAAAAGAGAGGCAAGACCTTCAGAATATGAAATCCTAATTGCCCGTCTTGTTGACAGGGCTTTGCGTCCTCTGTTCCCTGATGATTTTCACGCGGAAACGCAGGTAATTGTAACGCTTATTTCCGGAGACCGCAACTATTTGCCCGATGCATACGCAGGTTTGGCTGCTTCGGCCGCTTTATCCGTTTCCAATATTCCATTCAACGGACCTATTTCTGAAGTTCGCGTAGGCAGAATTGACGGGAAAATGGTCATCAACCCCAGCGTGGAAGAAATGGAACACTCTGATATTGACATGATTGTAGCTGCAACCATGGATAATATCATGATGGTGGAAGGTGAAATGAAAGAAATTTCAGAAGCCGACATGGTGGAAGCCCTCAACGCAGCACACGAAGCCATTAAAATCCAAGTACAAGCACAGTTGGATCTGGCTGCTATGGTTGAAAAAGCCAATCCGAAACGCGAATATTGCCACGAAACCAATGATGAAGAGTTGCGTGAACGCGTCAACAAAGAGACTTACGACAAAGTTTATGCCGTTGCCAAATCATTTATGGGCAAACAAGAGCGAAACGAGGCTTTCGACCAAATCATCGCCGACTTCATGGAAACCATTCCTGAAGAAGAACGCGAAGAGAAACAATACATGGTTCAACGTTATTATCATGATGTCCAATATCATGCTATGCGTAACATGATTCTGAACGAACGCATCCGTTTGGATGGCCGGCAACTTGACCAAATTCGTCCTATTTGGATTGAAACCGACTATCTGCCCTCCGCACACGGTTCAGCCATTTTCACCCGTGGGGAAACCCAATCCCTGATGTCGTGTACATTGGGTACGAAATTGGATGAACAAACCATCGACGGTGCCATCGTGGAAGGTTCCAGTCGTTTCATTTTGCACTACAACTTCCCTCCATTCTCAGTAGGTGAAGTTAAAAGAATTGGCAGCACTGGCCGCCGCGAAATCGGACACGGCAATTTAGCGCACCGTGCATTAAAACCTATGATTCCTTTCGATGACCCCAATTTCCCATATACTGTCCGCTTGGTTTCGGATATTTTGGAATCCAACGGAAGCTCATCTATGGCCACCGTTTGCGCCGGAACCTTGGCCCTCTACGACTGCGGGGTGAAAATGAGAAAACCTGTTTCTGGTATCGCCATGGGATTGATCACCGATGAAAACACAGGAAAATATGCAATTTTATCTGATATTTTAGGCGATGAAGACCACCTCGGCGATATGGACTTCAAAGTTTGTGGTACTGCCGACGGCATTACCGCTTGCCAGATGGACATCAAGGTAAACGGGCTCTCTGCCGAAATTATGGCGGAAGCTTTGGAACAAGCGCGTAAAGGCCGTTTGCACATTTTAGGGAAAATCAAAGAAGCTATCCCTGAACCGCGCGCTGACTACAAACCATTCGTACCTCGCATTGTTCAAATGACCATTCCTCGCGACCAAATTGGTGCTGTAATCGGACCTGGCGGTAAAGTTATTCAAGAAATGCAACGCGAAACCAACACTACAATCAATATTGAAGAGGTGGGTGAAGTGGGAGTTATTGATATTGCCGCCGCTAACGTGGACGACATCAATGCCGCCATCGCCCGCATTAAAGAAATCACTGCCGTTCCTGAAGTCGGTGAAATATATAAAGGTAAAGTTAAAAGCATCATGCCTTTCGGCGCTTTCGTTGAAATCCTGCCCAATACCGACGGTTTGTTGCACATTTCCGAAATTTGCTGGAAACGGCTTGAAAAAGCAGAGGAAGTGCTTCAAGTTGGAGATGAAGTGGAAGTTAAATTGATTGGAGTGGATGATAAAGGCAAATTGAAACTTTCGCGCAAAGTATTATTGCCCAAACCTGAAGGAATGCCTGATGAACCTGAGCGCCCGCGCCGTTCAGAACGCCGTCCCAAACCCAATCGCCCCAATCGCGAACGCGGGCCCAAATACAATAACTAAATAAATAACAATTTTCTTTTAGTTATAACAGATCAAGACGAGTGAAAGATCCATGTTTTTCGCTCGTCTTTTTTTTTTATGAAATGTGAAGTGCAAAAAAAACTTAGCCTGATTAATTAAGAAGTAGCGTTCCTCTGACACGCAAAAGAACAAACTACTCTCTATTGCATTAATAATCATTACCTTCCGCTAAAACTTATGCCCTTTGTGTCAAAACAATAGAAAAGAAAAAGACAGGTGGCTTCCACGAATTCAGACAACGACACCAACCCTATATTTACAATTCATCTGGAAATATCTCAAAATACAAAACTTTTAACGGACAGCAATAAACAGGAATACATTTTTTGAAAAAAAAATTCCTGTTTTTTCAAAAAAATAACACATTTTATTGCTTTTACATACCTGTTTTTAAACAAATTTTGCATGATTTTTATAATCATATATTATAACATCATTATATACAAGATGTTATATATTTTCATTATTCCCCCAATAAATCATTTCAAATGTCTGAAATTTGAAAAAATTAATATAATTTTGTTTCATAAATTCTAGAATTTTTAACAAAAAAAATTTACAAGGTCTGAAATAAAAAGATTGTGAAATACAAAATCATCCAAATTATGATTAACAGTATGAAAAAATGTTTTCTAACCCTAATGTCAACCTTAATGGTGGTGTTCGGTTTTGCACAAGGAAGTGCAGAAATGGGAGGCTTTGTTCCATCCTCTGCAACCACTAACAACATCTCAGCTTCCGTAGGACAGACGTTCTACCAGCTGGCACCCGCCAATGCCCCCATCAGTCTGGTTACCGAAGGCCTGCAACAGGCCACTTTCGTAGAAAGCAATGATACATTGCTGTTGTACGCAAGCGAGATGGGCAACTACTCCGCCGGCAACAACGAAGTGGAAAGTACAACCATTGAAGGCTACGATGAACTGATCCATCGCCAAGTGTATGAACTCACCTGCCCCGACGACTACGAATACACAATGGAAGTCTCCGGCGTTTTAACACACAATGTTACGCTGGACGAGCCAACGGTAAACCCCAACGACGGAAAAGTGCAGCTGACTTTAGACCGCGAAAATCCTTTCGCCTACCCTGTGGGGGAAACCACCACTGCCACTTGGACGGCCTCTGTGGCCGGACAACAGAAAAGTTGCGATGTGGCGGTTATCATCAACAACTTCAACTGTGCATCCGTATCACCTGCCATTGACTACGAAGGGCATGAATACCCTGTAGTGGGATTGGGCAACTTCTGCTGGATGGCAAAGAACCTGCGCGCAGAACTCTATAGCGACGGCACCGCCATCCCCAATGTGATGACCTTGCCAAGCGAACTCTTTCCCGGCATCAACATAGTGGAAGACCTCGGACATCTTTATACTTGGGACGCTGCCACCAACTACAACACCGCTCAGGGGCAGGGTGCTTGCCCCGATGGTTGGCACATCCCTACCGAAGAGGAAATGAACTATGTGATGACCCAATACGAACCCACTTCGTTGATGACCGAAGACTACTGGGTACCCACGGGCGGAACCGATGACTACGGCTTCTCCGTACTCCCCGGCGGCTACTACAACGCCGTTACCGGAAAATACGAAAGAACTCTCATCAACTCCTACTTCTGGACCGTAAAAGAAGCCGGCTTGGTCGCCATCTCCTGTATGTTCGGCGAAGCTTGCAGCACCATGGTGATGGGGCCCGAATTAAAAGAAAACGGCTTCAGCGTGAGATGCGTGCTGAATTATTAGGGGATGAAGGGATGAAGAGATTAAGAGATTACAAATATAAATTAAACCAAACAAAATGAAAAAATTACTGACTTTTTTAATCGTAATGATTTTCGGATTGGTGTGTCTGTTAGCGCAAAACCCGACATTGAGTTACCAGTCTGTAGTTAGAGACGAGAACAACCGTCTTGTACAAAACACCAGCATCAACCTCACAGTGCAGATTTTTGAGGGAGACGTGCAGAAGTATCAGGAAACCAGAACCGTTACCACCAACCAAAACGGGGTGGTTAGCTTCGCCATTGGCGATGCCAACCGTCTGACCAATGAAGAAGAGTTAACCAATATAGTTAGCTGGAACGGGGCAACCATCAAGGTTACCTACCATCTGACCTCTGGCGACATGGTGGTGGACAACCCTGTAACGGCAGTGCCCTTCGCACTACAAGCAGCAAACTCACTGGCAGAAGAAACCGACCCTGTGTTCACCACGTGGGATAAGGATTATAACGATTTAATCAACACCCCTGAAATTCCTACGGTTAACAACGCCACGCTGACCATCAAGCAAGGGGAAAACACCTTGGGAACCTTTACCGCCAACGCTAATGAAGCAGTGAATGTATCCATTCCCGAACCTGCCGCTCAAGTACAAGCCGACTGGAATGCAACAGAAGGCGTTGCTGCCATTGCCAACAAACCATCATTGGATGACTATGCCACTAAAGCAGGAAACAATACATTTTCTGGAACGAACACATTCAGCAGTACAATTACAGTACCACAGGCTGTAAATCAAAATACTCTTGCCTATACCAACGACGAAATGCAGGCAGTAACTTACAAAGATTTGATTTTCTTATATGACAGCATACTTCGTCGCTACAACAATATTGTTGACAGCCTTAAAGATAGAATAAGTACATTAGAAGAGGAAGTTTTTCCTCCTTTCACATGTGGTGCCACAATTAGAGATAATGAAAACAATGTGTATAACACCGTGAAAATTGGTACACAATGCTGGATGAAAGAGAACTTACGTACCACCCAAACACCCGATGGTACAGAAATTGAACACGAGGAGGCTTTCTATTCTCAAACATTGGATATGGCCTATTACTATCCGGGGGACGAGGCAGATAGTGTGGAGATTTATGGTCTGCTTTACAATTACGTCGCAGCTACAAATAATTACGCTTCTGGTAATCGCGGCATTTGTCCTGAAGGATGGCATCTTCCAACCGATGAAGAATGGGCAACTCTTAATGCATACGTATCAAACCTTACTGCTGCAGGTCCAGTACCTATGATGCAAGCCCCTAGAGGATGGGATTATTATGCAGAATGGGGGCCTTCTAATGAGACTGGTTTTTCTGCTGTACCTGCTGGCGGAACTAACAGTATAGATCCCATGGAAGAGACTCCTGAGTGGTTTGGCTTTGGAAAGTGGGCTATGTTTCATAGTAGTGATGACGAGGGGGACGAGTCCACTGAGGTAAAACTACTTTATCATGATAGGTTGGACATCTATACAGAAACGATTGGTAAATATCATGGTGCTTCTATCCGTTGCATACATAATGAGGAGTGGTAGTTCCCTTCCCCCAGAAAAAAAGTTTCTAATAAAGCTATATAAAAAAGTTTGTAAAAAAATATAAAAGAGGGGGTGTTCTAATTGAACACCCCCTCTTTTATATTTAATACTATTACTAAAACTCACTGTAATATTATTTATCCTGATAAACCTTTAAAACACTAAACAGCACTATTTTCCCATTCACTTATAACTTGTTGAAAATATTGGCAAAACCATTTCCATGCTTTATCCTACTATTCATTCAGCAATAAGATTTGAAAACTTTCACAATATATTGGGGCAATAGTTCAAAGGATTAGGGCATTTCCTCATATAAAGGCAGACAAATATCTTTAGCATCGTTTTTCTTCGAAAACCTATAGAATCTGCTTTAAAACTATTCTCTGCGAACAAATAACTTTCATCCCCCTTTTGCTTATTACCATAAAAAAATGTAAATTTGCCGCATTATATTTTTAGGATAACAATTAAAGATGGATCAAAAGATGAACAATAAATTTGTAAAAAAAATCTATTTCTGTTTGCTTTTGATTTGTATTTATGCAAGCCCTATTTGGGCACATCATAGAGACTCTCTTACCATTAAGAATGTAGAATTCATTGAGAATAAAGGACAGTGGGATGAATCTGTGCTTTTTAAGGCTCCGATACACGGAGGGGCCGTATTCGCTGAAAAAGACTGCTTCACATTTGTAGTTTTAGAACCCAACCAACTGAAAGAATTCTACGCTGCCAAATTTAACCAAAACCTATCTGTTGACGGCCGGATTGATGCGGTAGCATATAAAATGCATTTCTTGAATGCCAATGCCCATACTCATGTTATCGGGCAGGAAAAAATGTTGCCCTATAACAACTATTTTATCGGTCGCGACTCCCGACACTGGGCAACACACGTTGCAAAATTTCATTCTGTTTTATATCAGGAACTCTATTCGGGCATTGATCTTCTGTTAACGCAAGAAGATGCCCATCTCAAATATGAGTTTACCATTGCCCCGCACACCTCTCCCCAACAAATTCAATTGGAGTACGAAGGAATACAAAATCTTTTCGTTGCCAAAGGCAATCTGATTATTGCCACCAATGTAATGCAAATTATTGAGTTAAAACCTGTTGCCTATCAAATTTCCAATAACGGGAAACGTATTTACGTAGATTGTGCCTATAAAGTAAACCAACACAAACTCAGTTTTGATGTGGGGGATTATAATACTGACCTTCCATTAGTTATCGATCCTGTCTTGATTTTTGCATCCTATTCCGGTTCCACTTCCGACAATTGGGGTTATTCGGCTACATACGACAAATATGGGAATCTCTATTCCGGCGGCAATGTTTTTGGAATTGGTTATCCTTTAGTAACAGGAGCATTCCAAATCAATTTTGGAGGCGGCTCCACAGACATTGCCATCTCCAAATTTGATACCCAAGGCACTTTTTTACATTACTCTACTTACCTTGGCGGAAGCGGTTCGGAAGTACCTCATAGCTTGATTGTCAACGATAATGACGAACTCTATGTTTTAGGCACAACCAGTTCAAGTGATTATCCAGTTACAGCAGATGCCTACGACACGCTTTTTCATGGGGGCAGCAATTTTACCCTCACCAATGTGGTGCAATATACCGGCGGCTCCGACATCATCATCACCAAATTCAATGCCACGGGAGATAGTTTATTGGGAAGCACCTATTTGGGCGGGAGTGCCAACGACGGACTCAATAATGTGGTCAATCTTCGGAAGAACTACGCGGATGAAGTTCGCGGCGAAATCATTATTGACGAGCAGAGCAATGTTTATGTTGTCAGCAGTACGCAATCCGCAGACTTTCCGGTAACACCGACGGCATTCCAACCACAATTTAGCGGTGGGCGCCAAGACGGGTGTATTGTCAAATTCAACCATAATCTATCCAATCTCATCTGGAGCACCTTTTTCGGAGGCAGCGGAGATGATGCAGCTTATAGCATTGTGCGCGCATCCGACAACAGCTTGTACGTTTGCGGAGGCACAACTTCTACGGATATCCCAACTTCTCCCAATGCTATACAAAGCAACTTCGGTGGCGGCTTAAACGATGGTTTTGTTGCCCATATTAATGCGAATGGAAACCAACTCCTTGACGTTACCTATTTGGGATATGAAGGATATGACCAAGCCTATCTGATAAAAAACGACCGCTTCGACAATCCGCATATTTTTGGTCAAACCAACGCATCCGGGAACAGTTGGATTCACAATGCCCAATGGAATGTGCCGGGAGCAGGACAATTCTTAATCAAACTAACCCCGGCATTAGACTCCATTATTTGGTCAACTGCCTTCGGAACCGGGAGAAATGGCTTGGACATCTCTCCTACGGCCTTGTTAGTGGATTTGTGCAACAATATATATATGTCGGGATGGGGCAGTCCCATCACCAATTTCGGTCAGGGCGGTACTTCCGGTTTGCCCGTAACCATTGATGCTTATCAAAACACAACCGATAACAACGATTACTATTTCATTTGTATTAGTGATGATGCCTCCCAATTAGTGTATGCCACCTATTTTGGAAGTCCGAATGCACGGGAACACGTAGATGGCGGTACAAGTCGTTTTGACAATCACGGAAGAATCTATCAGGCAGTATGTGCGGGGTGTGGAGGCTTTGACGATTTCCCGACCACCTACGGGGCATGGTCGCAACAAAACAACAGTACCAACTGCAATATTGGGGTTATCAAATTCGATTTCAATTTGCCCGCCGTAGTAGCTGAATTTGACGTGCCCAATACTATTTGTGCACCGCAAGAGGTTACCATGCACAACACCTCGCAACAAATCAGCGATACCACCAATTTTTATTGGGATTTCGGAGATGGAACCACTTCTCAATTAGAATCCCCCAGCCATCTCTACACCCAGTCGGGAACCTACACCATTACGCTCATTGTTCGCGATGAAGGAAGTTGTAACTTTGCAGATACCACTTCCCACACCATGGTGGTTTTATCCAATTCCAACAGTACTTTAGCCGACACCAGTATCTGTATCGGCGACTTTGTACAAATAGGCATCGCACCCTCGGGCAACCCTAATGTTACCTACGAATGGCAACCCGAAACCAATTTGAACAACCCGCATATCTCCAACCCCATTGCTGACCCCTCATCCACTACAGATTATATGCTTTTTGTAAGCGATGGCATCTGTATTGATACCATTACACAAAAAGTTAAAGTGGAAAGCATAACTGTAGATGCAGGAGAAAATCGAACCATCTGTTTAGGTGATTCCTTGACCTTAGTACCTATGACAACCGGTCCGACAATCCGTTATTATTGGGCAACGAACCCCTCTTTCAGACCCCTTCTCAATAGTGATATTTACAACCCATTGCTTACCGTTTCCCCCACCCAAGCCACCACCTACTATTTGCGTGTGGAAAGCAATCACTGCACAGAAATAGATAGTGTTACCATTGATGTTTCCTCTTTTGAAATAACTTCTCCGCAAGGCTACGAAATTTGCTATGGAGACACCATTCAAATATATGTAACTCCATCTGTACAAGGAAACTACACATATTCTTGGATACCCACAAACGCAATTGTTGCTGGCGAAACAACTTATGCGCCGTGGGTTGCTCCCACCGCTAATACCCATTTTATTGCCACTGCTACCAATGAAATAGGTTGTACCGCCACCGACACTGTTCCCGTTGTAGTAAAAACCTATCAAATAAACACCCTGATTCATCATGTCAGCTGTCATGGAGGCAGCGACGGGTCTATCGGACTTGATGTAAGCGGCGGCACACCCCCTTACTATTTTCAATGGTCGAACGGAGCCACTACCGACTATGTTTCCTCCTTAACAGCAGGAAGTTATACCGTACTCATCACTGCTGCTGACGGGTGTTCTGCCATTGACACTTTCGTTATTCAGCAGCCACAACCACTGACAGTTACACTCATTGAAGCGCAAAGTATCAATTGTGACCAGATTTGCAACGGTCTATTAGAAATAGCTGCCAACGGAGGCACAGCTCCCTACTCCTATTCTTGGCTCAATGGCGCTGTCGGCAGTCGCATTGACAGTCTTTGTGCCGGCAACTATTCTGTAGTGGTTACAGATGCCAACCAGTGCCAAACCACGGGCGTTTTTGCCGTTACCGACACTTCTTTTAATGAATTAGACTATACCATCCAACAACCACTTTGTGCGGGCGACTGCGCAGGGGCTATCTACCTCATACCACAATTTGGCGACTACCAGTACACCATCGTTTGTTGTGAAGATTCTATTCCTGTAAACGATTCTCTCACATCACTTTGTGCGGGAAATTATACTTTTTATGTTCATGTGGAGAATGGTTGTCAATATCATTTATACTTACAGGTTGCCGATCCTGCACCGCTGCAATTTCTAAACTTTTACGTTACTGAACCCTTGTGTTATGGGGATGCCAATGGCAGAATCCAATTCAATGTTGGTGGGGGTACTCCTCCATACACCTACTGGGTGAACGACAACCCTGCCACTCCCTTAATGCAAAATCTTGAGGCAGGCAGTTATCACATTGTGGTTCGCGACAGCAACGGCTGCGAAATAGACACCACTGTTTCGCTCACTATGCCCGCTCCACTACAAATCACCGAATCACACCTCTCGCCACCTTGTCCGGAAGTGTGTGCGGGAAGTATCACCCTTACCCCTACCGGTGGAACCGTTCCCTACTCCTATTTTTGGAGCAACAACCAAACAACCGCCCACATAGAATCACTATGCGCAGGAAATTACTCCGTTACCGTCAGTGATGCACACAACTGTATTGCAACTTTCTCCATCATGTTAGAAGATTCATCCCACTTCCCCGTGAATATTGAAGCATGGGGGGAGCCCGATACCCTCTACGAAGGCTACCAAACCACCCTGCATGTAACGGAATGTGGCAATGATTTCACCTACCAATGGCGGCCGGCTGCCACTTTAGAATCACCGACAGCACCCAATACAGTTGCCACGCCAACCCAAACCACCAATTACATCATTACTGCTACAGATCTATACGGGTGCGTGGTTACAGATACTGTTTTAATATATGTTCGCAAATTGATATGCGATGAACCGTATGTATTTGTCCCTAACGCTTTTACTCCCAATGGCGACGGCAAAAATGATGTTTTGTTCGTCCGTGGCGAAATTGTTACAGCTATTAAATTTGAGATTTTTGACCGGTGGGGTGAAAAGGTATTCTCTACCACCCAACAAAGTGAAGGATGGGACGGCACATTCCGTGGAAAGATGTGCGAAGTAGGCGTTTATGATTACTATTTAGAGGTGATTTGTATTGGAGAAAACCACTTTTTCAAAAAAGGGAATGTAACACTAATACGTTAATTGAACGATAACATTCTTTCTATCGATTTCCGCGCACGAGCCATCAACTCTTCATCCATTGTTATTTCGGGTTGTTCTGTTTCCAATGCCTGAAGAATATTCTCCAACGTATTCAGTTTCATGTGCACACAATAGGCACAATAGAGGCAATCTCCCGTTTTGCCTTCACAAGGACGAGGCGTATCCAACGTATAGAAAACCTTTTCAGGATTTTGTTTCTGCAACTCATGCAAAATACCCTGCTCTGTTACCACGATAAATGAGGTGGCGGATGACTCCTTCACATACTTGAGCATAGCCGCCGTAGAGCCAATATAATCAGCATTTTTTAAAACTTTAGACGGACATTCCGGGTGGGCAATGACTTGCGCCTCCGGATGAAGATCTCTTACCTCCAAAACCTCTTCCTCCTGTATCTGATCATGTACATGGCACGCGCCATCCCACAGCACCATATTCCTACCCAATTTTTGATTAATATAATTCCCCAAATTACGGTCGGGAGCGAAGACTATTTTTTCATCTTTAGGCAAAGAATTCACAATGCGCAACGCATTGCCGGAAGTAACAATAATATCCGACAACGCCTTCACTTGTGCACTGCAGTTGATATAACTCAACACGGTATATTGAGGATATTTTTCCAAAAATTTGGCAAAAGCATCAGCCGGACAACTATCAGCCAAAGAACACCCTGCCGCCAGGTTTGGAATGATCACTTTTTTGGCAGGATTAATAATTTTAGCGGTTTCTGCCATAAAATGCACCCCCGCAAAAAGAATAATATCCGCATCCGTAGCCGCAGCTTTTTGCGACAATGCCAAACTGTCACCCACAAAATCTGCAATTTCCTGCACTTCCGGTCGTGTATAATAATGTGCTAAAATAACGGCATTCTTCTTTTTTTTCAATTGCAAAATTTTGTTTTTCATTGTAAAATAGCGAATATTAATTTGTTCATTTTAAAAAGGCGGCAAAAGTACAAAGATTTTTTCCATCATTAACATTTTTTTTGTAAAAGAATGTTAATATGACAAAATATAGTATCTTTGCAGTTATAATACTAATGCGTTATGGGAAATTTATTTGATTTATTATCAGAAGATTCTCGTTTCAACGATGCGTTGAAAGCGTGTATGAATTGTGGTATTTGCACGGCAATTTGTCCCGCAGCGGAATTTTATGATTACGATCCCCGTAAGATTTGTGATACCATACAACGGAAAGATGAAAATGCCATTGAAGCCCTTCTTCGTTCGGATATGATATGGGCATGTGGACAGTGTTTGTCTTGTAAGACCCGCTGTCCGCGAGGCAATGTCCCCGGAGAAATCATTCTAATCCTCAGAAAATATGCCCAAATACAAGGTTATTGCGGCGATTTTGTCCGCCAGCAACAACACCAATTGGCAGAAACTGTAGGAAAAAACATATTGGAAATCGGCTATTGCGTGCATCCTGATAGGGTGTCGCCTGCAAAGCATCCTGAACAAGGTCCTATATGGGAATGGTATGTACAAAATATTGAACAAGTTGCTCCAAAATTGGGTGCCAATTACCATGGGGAAGGGCCGGGAGCTCTCCGTAAAATCAGAGAAGAGAATTTGGAAGAAATCCGTAAAATTTACGAGTGTACAGGGGGACAAAAACTGATGGACAAACTATTAAACGAGTAAGACAATATGGCAGTAAACTTTGGTTATTCAATCTCAACGACACGCGTAATTAACTTTGATAATTGCGACTTTAATTTACTACACCAATTAGAAGAAATCGTTCCTTCCTATAAACGTTGTTTGAATTGCGGTGCTTGTACGGCAACGTGCAGCGCACAACAATTCACCAAATTTAATATTCGGAAAATCAAATCCCTATTCACTTCTGCCCAATATGATAAACTGGCTAAAGAGTTAGACAAGTGTATGTTATGCGGCAAATGTACTTTGGTGTGCCCTCGAGGCATCAATCTGCGCCCTGCTATCATGAATATGAGAAAAATATTGTCTAACAAGTAATCTAAAATCCAACTACCATGCAGAACCTGTTTCACCCATTTGTATTACCTTTTGTTTTAGGGACAATTATTCTATTTGCCATCTGCATCTGGAAATTCATACGATGGTTCCGTCATTTTGACAGATTACAACGCGCCATTCTCAGAAAAAATATCTTCTCTTGGAAAATCATCCCTGCCTTGTGGGAGGCCTTTCGCGAAGGATTATTACACATACGTATTTCACGTCAAAATCTCATTCTCGGATACATGCACCGCAGTATCGCCTTCGGGTGGTTTTTGCTCATTGTAGTAGGCTTTTTTGAAGCACACCTCACCCCTCTCAACTCACACCCTGTTTGGTTAGCGATTTTTTACCGCTTCTTTATCCATGAACATCACTTGTTCGCCTCCTCTGAAGTTTTCACTTTCATTATGGACCTGCTGCTACTCTATGTTTTATCAGGGATTTTCATTGCATTCTGCAAAAAAATCTACTCAAAAGCAGTAGGCATGAAAAAAACGACCAAGCATGTGCTTTTTGACCATTTTGCCAAGGTGTCTTTATGGGCCATTTTCCCTTTGCGACTTTTATCAGAATCGTTGGCCGCAAACGTATATCAAAACGGAGGATTTTTAACACAAAGTATAGGGAATTTCTTCAGTCCATGGTTCGCAGAAACATTTCTAACAACCTCGTGGACAATGTATTCCATTGCATTAGGCACCTTCTTTGTAGCACTTCCATTCTCAAGATACATGCACATTTTCACAGAAATCATCTTGATTTATTTCCGTCAAATGGGTGTGCACGAACATTTGGAAAGAACAGGTTATACGATGTACGAACTGAATGCATGCTCCCGTTGCGGAATCTGCATTGATAACTGTCCTCTAAACAAAGACTTAAACATCACCAATGTTCAACCCGTGTACTTTTTAAGGGACCTTCGATACAAAAGAGGCACTGATGCCGTAGCTGACAACTGCCTGCTGTGTGGTCGTTGCGATGCCGCATGCCCCGTTAACATTGACCTTTTGGCTATTCGGCAACAAGAAAGAAACAAGCGGGAACAAGATCATTGCGACTACTCATATTTAAATAATATTCAACCATTTAACGCTATCGGTCGCGTTGGTTTCTTCGGTGGTTGTATGTCACACCTCACCCCCGGCATTACCGAATCCATGAAAGCCATTTTTGAAGAAGTTGAACAAAAATACTGGTTCTTAGATGAAGAACGAACTATCTGCTGTGGAAGACCATTAATGCAACAGGGGTATTTGGAACAAGCTGCTGAGTTGCGCCGAAAAAACAGTGAACTGATCAAAAAATCAAAAATTTCGGTTCTCATCACCTCCTGCCCCATCTGCTACCAATCATTCAAGAATGAGTACAAGCTCTCCATTCCCATCATGCACCATACTGAATATATCATGAAGTTGCTGGAAACAGGGAAACTCAAACTTCGTAAAGATGACTTGCGGACCGTTTATCACGACCCTTGTGAATTAGGAAGAGGCTGTGGCATTTATAAAGAACCCCGCCAAATTCTCAAAAAAGCCACTCATTTGGTAAAAGCCAAACATGAAAAAGAAGAAAGCATCTGCTGCGGTATCAATTTGGGAGACACATTGATTGACATTCGCCAACAAACCCAAATCCGTGATGCGGCAATGAATAATCTGATGTATAAAAATCCCGATCAAATTTGTACGGCTTGCCCGATGTGCAAACGTGCTTTCAACCATGCGACAGATTTTCCGGTAAAGGATATTGCAGAGATTGTTAGGGAAAATATGATCAAAAAATAAATATTTACGGTTATGACGAAAAGATATTGGAATGAGTATCAAAAGGAAATAGCTGACGACCATTACTTCTACGAAAGAAGTTGCATCCGTCAAACCTTTTTTCCCGGTTCTGAAACGGCATTTTTGAAAATCATGCGTGACGAACTGCACAAAGATATCTATGATGAAGAGAACCAACATACCTGTACAGGCATCGGCTATCATAGCGATATTGTTCCTTTGGAGACCACCATGACTGTTGTGGCACGCCTGTTTTCTTTGATGAACGCAGCGGGTTATACCAACTACGTGCCTTCTTGCGTTACCTCTTTCGGTATTTTTACCGAGATGGTGGAAATATGGAAACATAACCCCGCCATGCTCGAAAAAACCCGTGAATATTTGAGAAAAGCCACTGGAAGGGAATTTGAACCTCCAGCGAATTTGGTGCATCCTTCTGATATTATCTATAAATTCCGGATGGAATTGAAAGAAAAGATGAAATATCAGTTGGTTAACAGATTTACAGGAAAACCCTTGCGCGCTGTGGAACATGTAGGCTGCCACTATGCCAAAATCTTTCCCGAAAAGGGAATCGGCAAATCAGAATTCCCTCACGTATTAGTAGGGATGATTGAAGCATGGGGCGGTGAAGTAATCGACTACCCTGAACGCCGTCATTGCTGCGGCTTCGGATTCCGCCACTATTTGCTCCAAGAAAATCGCGGATATTCGGTTGCCAATTCCAAAAAGAAATTTGAATCCATGGAACCCTACGAACCCGATTTTATCCTCACCAACTGTCCGGGATGTGCCATGTTTATGGATAAATGGCAATACACCATTGCCGAAATGGAAAACAAAACCTACGACAAAGAAGGATATGGAATCCCCGTACTCACCTACGAAGAACTGACTGGACTCCTCCTCGGCTACGACCCTTGGAAATTAGGGCTCCAATTACATCAGGTGCAATCTGAAAACTTACTCAATAAAATAGGAATCAAGTATAATCCTGACGAAAAATATCGTGGTGCCGACGGTCAAATACTGCCGATTCCTAACAGACCCAAATTTTTGAAACAATAATATAAAACCTTGAATATGAAAAAAATAGCAGTTATCGGAGCAGGACCTGCAGGAATTGAAGCCTCCTATATTTTAGCTTCAAATAATTTTGAAGTAACTCTATTTGAAAAATCCTCCTCCCCTTTATCCAACATTTTGGATAAGGCATACCTATTTCCTGATTTTTCTTCTGCTACAGAGTTGGCTGATAAGTTAAGTGCCAAGTTATTGCAGAAAAATATTCAAGTGGTTTTGGATAAAGAGATAGTAGATATAAAAAAAGATGGGGATATCTATAAATTAATTGACAAAGAAGAGAAATCACATATAGCCGATGCTGTGCTTATTGCCACCGGGTACACCATCTTTGATGCCCATCGTAAAGAGGAATACGGTTATGGTATTTACAAAGGGGTCGTCACCTCATTGGATTTGGAAAAAATGATCCGCCACAAACAGATATTCAACTCCATTGGAGATATTCCTTCACGAATTACTTTCTTACAATGTGTGGGATCCCGTGATGAGAAATCGGGGAATAACTACTGCTCAAAAGTATGTTGTGTTACCGCCGTGAAACAAGCGATTGAAGTTCGTAAAGCATTGCCCGATGCTGAAATATACATTTTTTATATGGATTTGAGAATGTGGGGGCAAGGGTTTGAGGAACTCTACCGTGAAGCACAGGAAAAATACGACATCCGTTTTGTCCGTGGCCGTATTTCAGAAGCCTCTGCCACCTTTGACGGGAAAGTACAAATCAAATCAGAGGACACATTAATTGGCCAACCTCTTAAAATGAACACTGATTTATTGGTTCTGATGGCGGGAATGGAGCCTTCACAGGGGACCAAAACCATTGGTAAAAACTGCCATATTGGAGGAGAATACCAGTTTATTTCCTCTCAGGGAGCACACATACAAGATAATTTAACCACTATGGAAGGCATTTACGTAGCTGGCACAGCCAAACGTCCCATGAGCATCCGCGACACCCTGACCGATGCCGATTCCGCTGCCGTACAAATCATGATGGATCTAGGAGAGAAATTATAGATAAAATTACTGCAAATCTGCCCAGTGCTTACTCAAACAACACCTTTCTGAACTTTTCCACCACTGCTGCTTCCGAATACTTTTCCAAAAACATCTGACGCGAATAGACATTGAAACGGGGGCGGGGATGATTCTCAAAGTCCTTGATGCAAGAGATGAATTCCTCTGCCGTATTGCATTTTCCCCCTACCTTGTCGTAATCCACCTCATACCCGACAAAAGCCTCGTCGGTGGCGATGATATTTTTCCCGTACATCAGACTTTCGCAAGTTTTCACCTTCATGCCACTGCCTTTAAATATAGGAAGTATCATCATGTCGGCCTCCTCAAAATAAGGCAACAAATCCGGGGCATCGCTAATTACTTCTATATCTTTCATAACAGGCTCTTCTGCTTTCAGACGTGCCATTCCCTTGCCAACCACGCGCATCCGAATATTTACATAAGGAAGCACCTTTTTCACAAACCAGACAATACCTTCATTGTTTGGGGGAAAATAAGCACCTAAGAAAAGACATAAAGGTTGTACAGCGGTACTTTCTGTATAATATTGTTCTTTTAAATATTTGTCTTTGAAAGCCACAGGAATCAGCACATCCGCATGTCGCCCGTAACGTTTGAAGAGTTCCTTGTCATCGCGCGGATTCAGGGCAATCGTTTTATCAGAATACTGGCACGCATAACGGTCGTTCTGGTCAATGCAGCGCAAAATGAATCCTTTCCCCAATTTGTTCCCTAATTTTGCTTCAAAATAAGGCACTTCCACATTATGGAAGAAGGAAATGACTCTACCCTTATAATTCGCCTGTTTTAATTTTTTTGCGATAATGCCGAACACACTACGATCAATGAAAACCACATCATACGACATTGCCAACGACACCATTTCTTTGACACGCTTAGGTGTCAGACCGAAATAGTAGTTGAGCGGGAAATAGAGAATTCCCTTGGCATAATCCCAAACAGACTTTTTTCGGTTCTCATCGTGAATATAGTATGTGGCAACATTCTCTTCACCAACCAATTGTGATAACACATTATAGTTCTTTTGGCTGCCCTGCTCGCCGCCTTCCAGAATGTTTTTGGATTTTTTATAACGGATGAAAAGGATATTCATTACAGGAAAACTTGCGTATAATAACTTTACATTATTTATTTTTGGGCGCCAATAATTTCTTTTCTTTTTCTCACTACCCTATAAATTCCACAGCCTACAATTCCTAATATTGTGAGATAAATAATGTATGAACACACCACCGACACCTTACCCCATTTCTCCACCGTAGCAGGACGGAACTCAAAACGAATATGGTGTTGTCCGGCAGGCACGTTCATGGCGCGCAATGCATAGTTTGCTCTGAAATGATCGGCAGGTTGCCCGTCAATATATGCATTCCATCCGTATGGATAATAGATTTCAGAGAAAACAGCAATACCATCCTTCGCCGCAGTGTAGTCATATTCCACATAATCGGGGGCATATTTGGTTAACTTTATTTTGGCTGTCTCATCGTAACTTGGATTAACATCCTTCACAAAATCTGCGAACTTGACATCCGTCACCAAAGTATTATGCAAATTAATCGTTTTCAAAGCATCCGATTCTTCATTGGGGTTATTCACCACAACAACGGAATCCACGAACCATGCATTCCCGAAAGCGTTAGGATTCTCTACCACCATAGGCTGATCGTTTCCTACCACGGCATATTTCATATTCAGCATATTCAGTACCGGATAATCAGTGGTGTCGCTGGGCAAAAAGAACAACTGATCTCCCGTTTGACGGATAGATTTCAGCATGGCATTTGTTTCATCAAAAATATGAGCATCTATCAAATCCTGATAACGACGCAACTTTGCCGCATGGTATCCCCCAATAGACTTAAAACGATAAGAGGTTCTCGAATCATTAAATGGTCCTTGTGGATTCGTAATATTATAGACACGATAACTCGGATCATCTTTAGAGCGAGACAAGATTTCTGTTTCCCATGGTTGTTCTGCAAAATAGTTTTTATCCTGTTTTTGACTGACAAAATTGCTATCATTAAAGAATTTACGGTCAATTGTCCACATATCTGCCAACACCAAAACCCCTAAAATAGCCACAAAATATCCGAACTTAAGTTTTTCGGAGACATACAACCAAACCAATCCTGCCCCTAATAACACAAAAATAAGAGAACGAAAAGCACTGGCACGATAAATAGAAGCCCGCTCGGCAACAATCGCAGAAGAAAGCCACTCAGGCCATTGAGCGAAAATATCCGCATCACGCCCCCAAGAATAATCCAAAAAGAAGCTGGCTATCAACGCAAACACACATAACCCTGCCGTAATACCAGCGGATATATATATTTTTTGTATCATCTGCTTTTTATCGTATGTTTTTTGCTGCTTTTGATCCATTATTTCCTTTAAAGCCAAAAAGCCCAATAATGGAATAGTGATCTCAGCAACCACCAATATGGATTCTACCGCTCGGAATTTGGTGTACATCGGGAAATATTGGGCAAAAAATTCTGTCAAAGGCATAAAATTATACCCCCAAGAAAGTAAAATCGAGAAAATAGTCGCAACCAGCAATGCCCATTTATAAGGACCTTTTACAATTAACAGACCCAAAACAAAAAGGAAGCAGACAATAGCCCCCACATAAACAGGTCCCGAAGTGCCTTCATCGCCGCCCCAATAGGTAGGCATTCCTTTGCAGTATTCAGCGGCTTGCCGTTTGGGCATTCCATTGTGCACCATTGCACTATACACCTTTGAATCGGTTCCCACATTATAGGCAGAAGCATACCCTCTGGCACCCGGAATAAGCAGCGTTGCCGTTTCTCCTACTCCATAGCTATATTGGGTAATATAAGACAAACTCAAACCACTCGTTTTATTGATGGCATCTTCTTCTTTTGCCAATTCTGAATGACCGCC
>JAEEGL012697001.1_pt1 | contig 42131 bp, 38 predicted proteins | sample 9134231 | NCBI WGS metagenome assembly JAEEGL01 (sample SAMN16246548, study PRJNA631951) | gut metagenome | biome: gut microbiome; feature: rumen; material: fiber-attached | host: Bos | place: Iran: Karaj | collected 2018-10
CGACCGCTCTGACCAACTGAGCTAAAGGCCCATGTTCCCAGAAGGAAAAAATGGTGATCCCGAGGAGATTCGAACTCCTGTAGCCGCCGTGAAAGGGCGGTGTCTTAACCACTTGACCACGGGACCACTCTGCTGCGCCGCTTTGGTCGGGGTGAGAGGATTTGAACCTCCGGCCCCATGCTCCCAAAGCACGTGCGCTACCGGACTGCGCTACACCCCGAAACTCACACGAACTTCAAGCGGCTTGAATAGAATACAACATTCCGGCCAAAATGTCAACAACATTTTTCGATTTTTTTGAATTCCTGCGGATCGGTTTCGATCTGCAGAAGACGGCGCTTTCTTTCAACTCCGGCGGCGTACCCCGTGAGCGATCCGTCCGACCCGATCACGCGATGACACGGAACGATCAGCAGGATCGGGTTGCGCGCGAGAGCGCTTCCGACCGCCCGCGCGGAACACGCGGCGCGTTTCCCGCGCCGGACAAGCATTCGCGCGATCGCCGCATACGATGCGGTTTGTCCGTACGGGATCTCAAGAAGCGCTTCGTAAACCGCGGTGCGGAACGGGGACGCGTCGATCTTCAGCGGCGGCGCAAACGGCGGGATCCGGCCCGAAAAGTACAGATCGAGCCATTCCTCCGTCCGATCGAAGACCGCAAGCGGCCGATCCTCCGCGTCCGCGGTTCTTTCCGGATCGGTCCCGTCCCGGAACCGGAGCCCGACAAGATGCGTTCCGTCCGAATACAGCGTGATCTCACCGAGCGGCGAAGAGATACATCGATACCAAAGCATTGTTTTACGAAATAAGGGGAGAAGACTGCTCCTCTCCCCCCGTTCTCTCAGTTCAGATCCGCGCGCCGTTCCGTCAGGCGGACGAGCATTTCTTTCGCGGCTTCGAGTTTTCTGCGTTCCTCGTTGACGACCGCTTCAGGCGCCTTCGAGACGAACTTTTCGTTGGAAAGCTTGCCCTCCGCGCGGGCGACCTCGCCCTTCACGCGCTCGATCTCTTTTTCGATCCTTGCGCGTTCTTCGTCGAGATCAACGAGCGAAGTAAGCGGAATGTATGCTTCCGCGCCGTCGCACACGAGATGCACGTCCGTTTTCTGCACGTCTCCGCGCTCGGAGGTGATCTCCACGCTTTCGGCGTTGATGAGCTTCATCAGGAGCCTGGACACCGCGCCGAACGAATCCGGATCGGGCACGACGACCTTCGCGGTGATCTTCAGGCCCACGGGGACCTTCCGTTCCGCACGGACGTTGCGGATCGCGCGAACGACGTCTTTCATCGTTTCCATGCTCGCTTCCTCGGTCGCGAAGCGCGGCGTTTGGGGCGCTTTCGGCCAGTCGCACAGCATGATCGTTTCCTCGTGACCCGGCAGCTGCTGATACAGCTCCTCCGTGATGAACGGCATGAACGGATGCAGCAGCTTCATCGAAGTCGACAGCACGTACAGCAGTACGGACGAAACGCGGCGTTTCTCATCGGCGTCGTCGCTGTACAGGGACGGCTTCGCCATCTCGATGTACCAGTCGCAAAGCGTCGCCCAGATGAAGTCGTAGATCTTCTCGGCGGCGAGATTCAGGTCGTACGCGTCGAGATGCGCGGTCACTTCACGGATCGCGCGGTCCAACTGTGCGATGATCCACTTATCGGCGATCGAAAGCTTGCTCTCGTCGAAGTCCGGCGTCGTATCGGCGTCGATGTTCATCAGCACGAAGCGCGCCGCATTGTAGACCTTATTGCAGAAGTTCCGCGCTGCCTCCACCTTTTCATTGTAGTAGCGCATATCGTTGCCCGCGGCGTTGCCGGTAATGAGCGAGAACCGCAGCGAATCGGCGCCGTATTTCTCGATGATCTCCATCGGATCGATGCCGTTGCCGAGCGACTTGCTCATCTTGCGCCCGAGCGCGTCGCGCACGAGACCGTGGACGTAGACCGTCTTGAACGGTTCCTCCTTCATGACCTCCGCGGCGAACGTGATCATGCGGGAGATCCAGAACGTGATGATGTCGTAGCCCGTTACGAGCGTGTCGGTCGGATAGAAGTACTTCAGCTCCTCCGTCTCCTCCGGCCAGCCGAGCGTTGAGAACGGCCAGAGTCCGGACGAGAACCAGGTGTCGAGCACGTCTTCGTCCTGACGGAGCTTTCCGCCGCAGACCGGGCACTTTTCCGGCGCGGTCTCTTCGCAGAACGTGCCGCCGCAATCGTCGCAGTAGTACACCGGGATGCGATGACCCCACCACAGCTGGCGCGAAATGCACCAGTCGCGGATGTTTTCCATCCAGTGATAGAAGTTCTTGTCGAACCGTTCGGGCACGAATTTGACCTTGCCGGAACGCACCATGTCGATCGCGGGACCGGCGAGCGGCTTCATGTCCACGAACCACTGCTTGGAAACGATCGTCTCGATCGTGGTGTGGCAGCGGTAGCAGGTTCCGACGTTGTGCGTGTAGTCCTCGATCTTCACGAGGTTACCGCTCTCTTCAAGGTCCTTCACGATATTCCTGCGGCATTCGAAGCGATCCTGTCCGCAGTACCTGCCGCCCTCTTCGTTGACGTGACCGTCGTCGGTGAACACGCGCAGCACGGGCAGGTTGTGACGCTTGCCGACTTCGAAGTCGTTCGGGTCGTGCGCAGGCGTGATCTTCACCGCACCGGTGCCGAATTCCATTTCGCAGTATTCGTCGCCGACGATCGGGATCTCGCGGTTGACGAGCGGCAGAATGACGGTCTTGCCGATAATGTCCTTATAACGCGGATCCTCCGGATGCACCGCGATACCGGTATCGCCGAGCATGGTCTCCGGACGCGTGGTCGCAACGGTGATCGAATACGACTTGTCGGGCGCGTCGTAGCGCACATGCCAGAGATGGCTGTTCTGCTCCTCGTATTCGACTTCGGCGTCGGAAAGCGCGGTCTTGCAGGTCGGGCACCAGTTGATGATGCGATTGCCGCGATAGATCAGGCCCTTATCGTACAGGTTCTTGAAGACGCGGACCACCGCGCGGTTGCAGCGTTCGTCCATGGTAAAGCGCTCGCGTTCCCAATCGCAGGAGGAACCGAGCTTGCGCAGCTGTCTGACGATCGTTCCGCCGTATTCGTCGCGCCATTCCCAGGCGCGCTTCAGAAACGCTTCGCGGCCGATGTCCTTTTTGGTGATCCCTTCCTTCGCAAGCGCTTCGACGATCTTGACCTCGGTCGCAATCGAAGCGTGATCCGTTCCGGGAAGCCACAGCGTTTCAAAGCCGCTCATGCGCTTATAACGAATGATCGTGTCCTGCAGCGTATTGTCGAGCGCATGCCCGATGTGCAGCTTTGCGGTGATATTGGGCGGCGGAATCACGATCGTGAACGGTTTCTTCTCGGGATTCGGCGCGGCGTGGAAATACCCGCTGCGCTCCCATTTTTCGTACAGCGTATGCTCCACGGAAGCCGGATCGTACGTTTTCGGCATTTCAATGTTCATACTCTTCCCTCTCTTTTCAAAAAATACGCCCACTTCGTCAAAGGACGAAGTGAGCGTTCGCGGTACCACCTTTGTTAAACGGAAATCGATCCGTTTCTCTCTGCGCCGGTAACGGGGCGATCCGGATGCGGTTACTTGATTTCGCCGCATCGGCTCAAAAGCGACCTTCCGCGTTTTTTACCGACCGTTCTTTCAGCCGCGGAACGGATCTCTGACGGATGAAACGCGTACTCCTCTTTTTCAAAGCCTTTGAAAGGATTTTACCACATTTTTCGGGCTTGTCAAGCGTTTATTGTTCCTTTGCCCAGGCTTCCATGCGCTCGTTCAACAGATCGAAGTAGCCGGGACCCCAGTGCAGATATTCCGCAAAGAACGCGACCTTGTCGTCGCCGCAGAGGCGGTTCGTCATGTCATACAGTTCGTTGAAGCCGCCTGCGTATTTGAATACGTATACCGGCAGGTCGATCGCGTAATCATAGAAGAACTCCGCAGCGGCGGAATAACCGTAGGCGTTGAGATAGCTCTCGAGATCGGCCAGCGTCGCGCCCTGTCCGTTGACCTTCAGCGAACAGATCATGATGAGCGTGGTCAGGAAATACTCCTCCAGGAACTGCAGCTGCGCCAGATCGGAATTGTACTTCTCGTTGATCTGCGCGATGTTCCACTCCATGTTTGTGGACCATGCTTCGGCATAACCGACCGTTTCAATCACGCACTGGAACTTCGGGATCGTGCCGAGCGAGTACTGATAGACGAACTGGAACATATGCCCCGGGAAGCCTTCATGCGCCAGCGTGGACATGTCGATCTGATCCATGCTCTTGGGATTGATCAGAATCACGTTATGCGTGTAACCGTCGAAGGCGGGCGTGTTGTACGCCGCGGGGCTGTAGCTGTCCTGCAGTTCCTTCGGGACTTCCACATACGTGACCTCGACCTCCGGCATCGGCGGAACGATCTGCGGCATCAGGGTCTTCAGATACGCCTCGTCTCCTTCCAGCGATCCGGTCGTGATCTTGTGATCTCTGTAGTCATCCTGTCCGTACGCGAAATACGCGGTATACATCTGGTAGTAAATGCTGCTTGCGCATTTCTCAAGAAACGCGATCTCCTCGTCGACCGTGCGGTTGTTGGAAACGTCGTCGCGGACCTTCCAGCAGAAATAGTCGTACGCCTCGCCGCCCAGCTCATATGCGCCGATACGCGCGCGGCACTTCGGACGAAGTTCCTCAAGACCGTCGTGCAGCTGCTGATACGCGCCGACAAACGCGGTTTTGACAAGCTCATCGTTTTTCGCGATGTACGCTTCGCGCTGTTCGTCGGTCAGATACTCCTGCTTCTCCATCGCTTCGCGGAAGGTGCCGTGCAGGAAGCTCGTTTCACCGCTCTCCGCGACCTGACGAAGATCTTCGAGGATCACGTCGAGCATCTCTTCCGTCATGAACAGCCCGCGATTCGCGCGTTCCTGCTCCAGGGCGAGCACCTGACCGAAATAACGCGGCATATCCGCCATCAGCGTCAGATAGTTTTCGATGTCCTGCCGGTCCTTGATCGGATACAGTCCGAAGAAGATCGGCATATTCATGTGGAGACCGACATATTCGTCAAGCGGCTCGTAGCAGTAGAACATGCCTCTGGATTCGATCTGCATATCGAAGTAGCGTTCATAGTTATCGTATGCGAACTGAAGCTGATCGGAAAGAAGCGCGCGGTCGATCGCGTGCAGCTTTTCTTTCCACGCAGCGCATTGATCGATCCATTCGTTGTCCGCTTCCTCCGTGAATTCTCCGAGCGTAACAGGGACCGTCGTTTCGTCGATCCCGAACGACGCGGGGTTTTCGCAGAACTGGTCCAGCGAAGTGATTTCCTGCGTCACGTACGTCAGGAACAGTTCCTCGTCAAGCGCCATAAATGCGGCTTCGGCGGCTTTCTGTTCCTCGGTTTTTTCAACCGGCGCCTTGGTCGGCTTCGCGGTCGCGGGAGCGTCCGTGACGGCCGCAACGGGCGAAGGAGTCGGGATGTTCGGCGTCTTCCGGCTGCATTTTCCGCATCCGGCGAGGCCGAACAGCATGACGGCCGCAAGCAGTACCGCAATGATCCGTTTTGTCTTGTTCATGTTCTTCTCCTTTGATGATTTCTCTTCGTTCCGAAAGAATCCTGTCATAACTCCGGCTCCGTTCCGCCGAGGCGCCGGAGCGCCGTTTTGAAATCGTCCGGCAGAGGTGCCGTGAAGGTCATCGTTTCACCGTTCCGCGGATGCACGAACGTCAGACGGTATCCGTGGAGCGCCTGACCGTCCAGTCCGAGCTTCGGAGCCGGCGACCCGTAAACCTCGTCGCCGAGGATCGGGTGCTTGATATACGCCATATGCACGCGGATCTGATGCGTGCGTCCCGTTTCGAGACGAACGTCCAAAAGCGTTTCCGTGCCGAAGCGCTGCAGAACGCGCCAATGCGTCACGGCGCGTCTTCCGTCCTCCGTCACCGCCATACGCTTCCGGTCCGTTTTGTGCCGGCCGATCGGCGCGTCGACGGTGCCCTCGTCTTCTTTCAGGTTGCCGTGGACGAGGCACAGATATTCGCGGTGCGCGGTGTGCAGGGCGAACTGTTTCGCAAGCGCTTCGTGCGCCGCGTCGTTTTTTGCGACGACCAGAAGACCGCTCGTCATTTTGTCGATGCGGTGCACGATCCCCGGCCGGGCTTCGCCGCCCGTCCCGGACAGCGCGCCGAACCGGTACAGAAGCGCGTTCACGAGCGTTCCGGACGAATTGCCCGGCGCCGGATGCACGACCATGCCCTTCGGCTTGTTGATCACGGCGAGATCGGCGTCCTCATAGACGACGTCGAGCGGAATATCCTCCGGCTCGGGCGCCGGTTCGCCGCTCTCCTGCGGAACCGACAAACGGATCGCGTCGCCGATCCGGACCTCGGCGTTTGCTTTGCAGGGTTTCCCGTTTTTCTCAACGGCGCCGCCTTTGATCAGTCCCTGGATCTTCGAGCGGGTGAACGCGGTATTCTCGGCGAGAAACGCGTCAATCCTCGGCGCGTCCGTCTCCGCGATCAGCAGAATCGTTTCCGTCGTCATGCGAACCCTCCGCATCGTCCGTTTCGTCTTCAGGGATCCATTCCTCGAAGCGGGAAAGCTTGTTCTTTTTCCGTTCCTTCGCCGCTGCCGCCGCTTCCTCGCGCGAGGGCTTGCGGAACAGATACCGGATCTCGTCTTCAAAGCATTCAAACACGCCGACTTTTGTGAACAGCGCTTCGAAGATCAGAAGCGCGATCGCGACGCAGATCGCGGAATCGGCGACGTTGAAGATCGGAAAATCAATGAACTTCGTGCAGATCATATCGCGCACGTATCCGAACACGATCCGGTCGTAGAGATTGCCGATCGATCCGCCGATCAGAAGACCCGCGATCACTTTGGAAAGGGCCGGAAGCTTTTTGCGCGTACGGATCGAGAAGAAAAGGATCAGAAACACGAAGACGGCGGTGAGCGCAAGCAGAAGACGGACCGCCCACGGGTTTCCGTTGCCGATTCCCCACAAAGCGGCGTCGTTCGGCGTAAAGCTCAGGACGATAAACGAGCCGCCCTGCGGGATTGCGTTTTTGACCGCAACGGCCGGGTCCGCCAGAAACGCGCGCAATGCGGAAAGATCGTTCCATGCGCCCGTATAGCCGAGCGTGCCGGCCACGTGCGCGCCCATGATCCAGTATTTACTGAACTGATCGACCGCAAGAACGGCGATCGCAATGATAAACAACAGCATTTATTCCTCCGATTGTGAAGCGAGCTTCTCCCAGTCGTAGAGAGCCGCGTAGTTTTCCCGCGCCTGGAACACGCGGTCGACGTAGTTCCGCGTTTCCTCAAACGGAATATAAGCGATCCGGCCTTTGCTGTCAAGCCCGTACTCGGAAAGCCATTGCTCCGCGCGATGCGGGCCGGCGTTGTACGCCGCAAGCGTGACGGCAACGTTCTGATCGAAGCGGTCCATCTGTTTGCGCAGATACCAGCAGCCGTACCGGATCGAGGTCTCCGGATCGTACAGATTCTCCTCGTCGAACGGCTCGCCGAGCGACTCGGCGATCTCCCTGCCCGTGTCCGGCATGATCTGCATCAAGCCCTTCGCGCCCACGCGGCTGGTCGCGTTTTCGCGGAAGGAGCTTTCGGTATAGATGACGCCTGCAACGAGCGCCGGATCCAGGTCGTACCGTTCGCTGTACTGAAGGATCAGCTTTTCGTATTTCAGTTTGAACTGCGTACGCATGACCGTCGGGATCGCCCAGAATACGGCGATCGACGAGAGAATGATGCACGCGGCGACGGCGGAAAGAACGATCAGGATCGTTTTCTGCTTCTTTGTCATGGGGACTTTATTCGGAGTCGGTTCGTTCATGCAAGCTCCTCCCGGATCCGGTCGATCAGGACGAACGCCTCGTTCGCGAACGACGCGGCGTCGCTTTCGTTCCGCAGCGAATACGTCGCAAGCCGCGACCGTTCTTCGTCGGTGATCTGTGCGCGGATGCGCGCACGCGCCTGCGATTCGTCCGCTCCGTCGCGGTCCATCACGCGGGCGACGCGGATCTCTTCGCTGCAGAGCACCGCGACCGTACAGGCGCAGAACGCGTCGACGCCGCTCTCAAAGAGCAGCGGAACGTCCCATACGATCAGAGGCGATCCGCAGGATTCCGACCGCTTCAGCATTTCGTCGATGACATACGGATGCACGACGCCGTTCAGCGCGGAACGGAGAGACGGATCCGAAAACACGCGGGACGCGATATACGCGCGATCCGCCGTTCCGTCGGGACGAAGCGCATCGGTTCCGAAGATCGCGATCGCGCGTTCGAAGCAGGCGGACTCCGGCGTCAGCGCAAAGCGGGCGATCTCGTCCGCGTCGATCGACGGCACGCCTTTCCAGTTAAAGCAGGCGGCAAGCAGGCTTTTTCCGGAGCCGATGCCTCCCGTCACGCCGATGATCCTCGTCATTTCGTTTCGTACCAGCTTTCTCCGCATTTTGCTTCCGCGACGAGCCTGACCGAGAACGAGGCGACGTTTTCCATGGCGTCGCGCATCAGCGTCATGACGCGATCCGCCTCCTCGCGCGGGGTGTCGACGATCAGTTCGTCGTGCACCTGCAGAACGAGCTTCGCACGGAAGCCGTCTTCTTTGAGCGCGCGGTCGACGCGGACCATCGCCATCTTGATGACGTCGGCCGCGGTGCCCTGGATCGGCATGTTCATCGCGACGCGCTCTCCGAACTGGCGCACGTTGTAATTGCTTGCGGATAGTTCCGGAAGCGGGCGCCTGCGGCCGAACAGCGTTTCGGCATACCCGTTCTCTTTCGCCTTCTGAACGCTGTCGGTCAGGTACTGCTTCACCTTCGGATAGCGTTCGAAATACCGCTTGATGTAACCGGACGCGGTCGCAACGGAGATGCCGAGGTTCCTCGCAAGACCGAAATCGGAGATGCCGTACACGATGCCGAAGTTCACGGCTTTGGCTGCGCTGCGCTGTTCGCCGGTCACGGATGAAAGCGGCACGTGGAATACCTCCGCGGCGGTACGCGCGTGGATATCCTCTCCGCCGTTGAACGCGGCAATGAACCCTTCGTCGCCGCTGATGTGCGCAAGCAGACGAAGCTCGATCTGCGAATAGTCCGCGCCGATCAGAACGTTCCCCTCCGCGGGAACGAACGCCTTGCGGATCTCGCGTCCCTCCGGCGTGCGGACCGGGATGTTCTGCAAATTCGGCTCGGTGCTTGAGATGCGTCCCGTAGCGGCAACGCACTGCATGAACCGCGTGTGGATGCGTCCCTTCGCGTCTCTCTGTTTTAGCAGGCCCTCGACAAACGTGCTGTCCAGCTTGGTCAGAAACCGGTACTGCAGCACGTCGCCGACGATCGGATGCAGCGCGGCGATCGCTTCGAGCGTGTCCGCGTCCGTAGAGAATCCGGTCTTCGTTTTTTTGCCCGAGGGAAGCCCGAGCTTTTCAAACAGAATATGCCCGAGCTGTTTCGGGGAGAGAATATTGAACCGCTCCCCCGCCGCTTCATAAATGCGCGCTTCCAGTCCGGATGCAGACGCCGAAAACCGTGCGTGCAGATCGTTCAGAACGCGTTCATCGGTCAGAAATCCCGTTCGTTCCATGCCGTACAGCACGCGGAGCAGAGGAAGCTCCACTTCGTTCAGAAGCGCGGTCAGACCGTTTTCCGCGAGCGCGCGATCCATTTTGGGACGAAGCGCAAACAGATGCGCGGGCGAAGCGTGCTCGACGTTCAGCCACGCGCGGACGAGCGCGTCGTACGATTCAATGGGACGGTTGCTCTGCAGAAGATAGTCCGAAAGCATCGCGTCAAACGCGAGCGTCGGCAAGGAATCGGGATCGAATCCGCAGCGGTGGAAAAACGTCTTTGCGTCGAATGCAAGGACCGGTTTTTTCGTGCGTTCCAGAAAATCGCGCAGCATGCGGTACGCTTCGTCCTCATCCATGCAGGCGTCAAACAGCGTTTCGCCGGCCGTCAGAACGTACGCGCGGTCCGCCGAACCGGAAAATGCGAGCGAAGGCGTGACTGTAACGGCGATCGCTTCGGCGCTGCGCAGCGATTCGAGCGCATTCCGCATGGCGGCGGCGTCGGTGACCGCAACGGTCTCTGCGGGCGCGGCTGTTTCGATCTGCTCTGCGGTCTGTTCGCCGGGAAGCTTATCCGCGATGCTGTTCAGTTCAAGCGCATACAGATGCTGCTTTGCGTTTCCCGTCCGCTCGAATGAGAACGAGCAGTCGTCGAGCGTTTCCGGGATCGGCGCGTCGGTCGCGATCGTTCCGAGCCAGTAGGAGAAGCGCGCGTTCTCCGCGCCGGAGACGAGCCGTTCGCCGAGCTTGCCCTTGACCTCGGACGCGTGGGAAAGCACGCCGTCGAGATCGCCGTATTCGGCGAGCAGCTTCAGCGCAGTCTTTTCGCCGACTCCCTCCACGCCCGGAATATGATCCGAGCTGTCGCCCATCAGCGCCTTGAGATCGCGCATGCGGTCCGGTTCAAGGCCGTACCGGTCGAAGAGCGCCTGCGCATCGACGATCGAATTGTCCTTTGTGTAATAAATCTTCGTGCGGTCCGTGATCAGCTGGAACGAATCACGGTCTCCCGTCGCAATCAGCGTATCCAGGTCCTGCGCTTCCGCGCGGCGCGCGAACGTTCCGAGGATGTCGTCGCCCTCGTAGCGCGGACACTCGATCACGGCGACGCCCATCTCGCGGAGCAGTTCACGAACGACGGGCATCTGCTTCTTCAGATCCTCATCGGCCGGTTTGCGTCCGAGCTTGTAATCGGGATATTTCTCGTGACGGAACGTGGGCTGATGCACGTCGAACGCAACGAGGACGTGCGACGGCTCGAGCTTCAGCAGTTCGATGAGTTTTGTAAAAAAGCCTTTCAGCGCGCCGGTCGGAAAGCCGTCGCGCGTGGTCAGATTCGCCTTATAAAACGCATGATACGCCTGAAACAGAAGACTGTTTCCGTCGATCGCAAGAAGCAGGCGTCCCATAGATCCCTTTCCGAAAACGGCGCGCGTCGATCGCGCGCCGTCCTCTTCCGTTTTGCTGTCGTTATTATGCCCGGACGACGTCGTAAACCATCGGACGATAGTCCGGCTTCGCGTCGGAATACTCGAACGCGCTGTGGAACATATTGAGCGCGGCGTTCAGTTTGGACTCGTCGTTGACGTACATCTCGCAGAGCGGTTCGTCCGCGCGGATAAAGTCGCCGAGGCGCTTTTTCATGACGAGACCGACCGCGGGATCGATCGATTCTTCTTTCGTGGCGCGGCCCGCTCCGAGGATCTGCGCCGCCGTTCCGATGCGTTCCGCGTTCATCGAGCTGATGTAGCCGGCGCGCTCCGGGTAAACGTTAATCTTTTTGTTGACGCGGCAGAGCTCGTCGATGCGCGCAAGATCGATGTAGGAAGCGTCGCCTCCTTCGGCCGCGATCATCCTGCGGAGCTTTTCGAGACCGGCGCCGCTGTGCAGCGCGGATTCCAGTTTTTCGCGTGCTTCGACTTCGGTCTTTGCAAGCTTGGAAACGCGCATCATATGCACGCCGAGCAGCATGCAGACTTCGTACAGCGGATCGCCGGCGGGGATCTTGCCGGAGAGCAGTTCGACCGCTTCGCGCACTTCGAGCGCGTTGCCGACCGCAAGGCCGAGCGGCTGATTCATGTCGGTAATGACGGCGACGCATTCGCGTCCGACAAGCTTGCCGATCGAAACCATCAGATGCGCGAGCTTTTCGGCTTCATCGACGGTCTGCATGAACGCGCCGGTACCGGTCTTGACGTCGAGCACGATCGCGTCGGTGCCCGCTGCGAGTTTCTTGGACATGATGCTCGAGGCGATCAGCGGAATGCTGCGGACCGTTGCGGTGACGTCGCGCAGGGCGTACATTTTCTTATCGGCAGGAACAAGGTTTCCGGTCTGTCCGATAACGGCGACGCCGATCTCATCGACGATCTCCTTGAACCGCGCCATCGGCTGCTCGATGCGGACGCCCGGAATGGATTCGAGCTTGTCAAGCGTGCCGCCGGTATGTCCGAGGCCCCTGCCGCTCATTTTCGCGACCGTTCCGCCGCATGCCGCGACGAGCGGCGCGATCACGAGCGTCGTCGTATCGCCGACGCCGCCGGTCGAATGCTTGTCGACCTTGACGCCGCGCAGATCCGACAGATCGACCACGTCGCCGGAGTGCATCATCGCCATGGTCAGGTCCGCCGTTTCCCGGTCCGTCATGCCGTTGAACACGACCGCCATCTGAAATGCGGCCATCTGGTAATCGGGGATCGATCCGTCCGTAAACCCTTTGACGATATAGCGGATCTCGTCGCCGGAAAGGATCTCGCCGCCTACTTTTTTCTCAATCAAATCGACCATGCGCATGCGATGATACCTCCTCGAAATATTCAGTGTATTATATCATAAATCGCCCGTCTTGGCAACGGTTTTTCCGATCAGCGGAAGCACGTCGGCCGTAAAAACGGCCGATACCGGACGCGGCGCCTCCGCGTCGGTATCCGTAAGGCGAATGACCCCGCGCAGAGTCGGGAACGCGCGGCGGAGTTCCTTCGGATCGAAAGCCGCATCCGTCAGCAGACAGCAGGGCCGTTCCTGATCGGACAGCCCGGAAAGGACCGTTTCGATCGTTCCGATCCGGTCCGAACAAACGATCGCAAAATCCGCAGAGCGCGCTTTTACACCGAACCCGATCCGGTCAAGGATCCATTCCGTGCCGGCGTTTTTCGCGCCGGAAGGACTTGTTTCCGCCGACAGAACCGTGATCTCGCATTGCCGAAGCCGCGGATCGGATGCATCGTCCGCGCCGAAGTCACAAGGCTGCGCGTCTCCCGAGGCGATCAGCAGTCTGCGGTATCCGAGATCCAGAACTGCGCGGATCCGATCGCCTTCCGTGCAGCACGGTTCGGCGTCGTTTTCGCACGCAGTTTCCAGGACGGCCGTTTTTCCGGGGATCACGCCGATCGTACGGCTGTGCCGGTTCCCGGACGCGTCGGTGACGGAGATCGTTTCATACCGGCCGTTTGTACCGGAAACGAGCGCGCGAACGGTCCCTTCTCCGCCGTCGGCCGTCAGCAGTCGGCGCACGCGATACCCGTTCTCCGCCGCGGCGACCGCAAGCTCGCGCGAGCGCGTTTCATCGTCGCACGCAAGCAAAAGCTCCCACCCGTCGTTTTTGCGCATCGGCTCGACCGGTCCTTCCGGCAGAAACGCCGCGCCGGACTCGCTCGGGATCACGATTCCGGACGTCCGGATCTCACCGAGGATCGGATAAGGTCCGAAGCTTTCCAGATAGTTCGCCTGAACGAGCGGGTTGTGCACGCAGAGACGCGACATCAGTCCGTCGAGCGCATGCATCGTTTTCCCGGCAAGACGGGATTGTTTGATCGGCACGTAGCACACGATGCACGTATACACCGCGCTCTGCGACCCCGCATCGAACGGATCGACCGCTTCATAGAGCGTCGTTCCGCCCGCATCGGACGCAAACGCGGCCGAAAGCGCGATCTTCCAGCAGGCGCGTTTGGTTTCATCGGAAAAGTCCGGGACGGGAAACCGCATCCCGATGGGAAAGTAATGCCAGATCATGCTTCGTCCTCCGGTTGTAATTCCATTGCCGCGCGCTCGGCCTGTTCGAGCGATTCATACAGCTCCGCTTCCTCCGCATCGAGCGACGAGATCGTTTCATACAACGTCTGCATCATGCGGTAATCGTTCGCGGCCTGCGCTTCGGACAGCTTTGCGTTCGCTTCGGTCTTCGCCTGTTCGTTCTGCTCGATGCGCCGCTCGATCCGCGTGATCTCCTGACGCGCTTTGACGCGAAGAAGCTTGTTCTCCCTGCGGCGCAGATATGCGTTGTCCGTATCGGGCCGCGCGGCCTGTTTCGGCTTCTCCGGTCTGCGTTCGATGATCCGTTCGAACAGATCCTCGGTTTCGTCGCGCTGCTCGACCAATCCGTCCTGCGTCATCAGGATGACGCGGTCCGCAAGCCGCCTGACCAGATAGCGGTCGTGCGAAACGATCAGAACCGTTCCCTCGAACTGCTCGACCGCGCTTTCCAGCATTTCGGCCGAAGCGATGTCCAGATGGTTCGTGGGCTCGTCGAGCAGCAGAACGTTCGCGCCGGAAAGCACGAGCTTCAGAAGCCGGATCCGCGCTTTTTCCCCGCCGGACAGCGTTCCGATCCGTTTGTCGAGATCGTCGTTCTTAAACAAAAATCTGCCGAGCGCCCCGCGAAGCGACGGAACGTCCATCGACGGAAACGCGTCGTACAGCTCGCCGAGGACGGTCTTCTCGTCGCTGAGATCGTAGGTGTTCTGCGCATAGTACCCGATCCTGACGCCCGCTCCGATCTTATAGGTGCCTTCCGTCTGACGTTCGGCGCCGGTCAGGATCCGCAGGAGCGTCGTTTTTCCGCAGCCGTTCGGACCGATCAGACAAACGCACTGACCCGCCCGTATCATTGCGTTCAGATGCGAGAACACGCGCAGATCGCCGTACCGCATCCCGAGATCGTGCAGAACCAAAACTTCGTTTCCGGTCGGCGCAGGCGTCGGAAAGCGGAACCGGATCGATTTTTCGTCTTTTTCCGGCTCGACCATTTCTTCCCGGATGCGGTCGATCTGATGCTGCTTCGAAGCGATCGTGATGTAATTCCGCTCCTGATTCCAGCGTTTTTGCTGTTCGATGATGCCTTCGATCCTGCGGATCTCCTTCTGCTGACGAAGGTATTTTTTCATCAGAAACTCGCGCTCGTCGAGCTTCAGCTCCATATAGCGCGTATAATTGCCCTGCGTCCCGCGGATATGTCCGTTCTGAAGCTCGAGCATTCTTGTTACGGTGTCGTCCAGAAACGCGCGGTCGTGAGAAACCACGAGCACGGCGCCCCTGAACTGGCGCAGATACTCCGAAAGCCAGCGGATCGCGGTCACGTCAAGGTTGTTCGTCGGCTCGTCCAAAAACAGCAGATCGGACTTCGAAAGGATCGCGCGGGCCAGCATCGCCTTGCTGATCTGTCCGCCCGAGAACGTCGTAACGGGACGGCTCAGTTCCTCCTCGGTGAATCCGAGCCCGAGCAGCGCAGAACGCGTCAGCGCGCGGAACGTCGCGCCGCCCTCTCTTGCGATCGTTTCGACAACGACGGCCTGCCGAGCGATCAGGCGCTCGCTGCCCGGATCGCCGCCGTTCAGTTTTTCGAGGATCCGCTCCTCCTCCGCCTCCAGATCGAGGATCGGCCGGAAGGCTTCGAGGGTAAAGGAATAGAGATCCGTTTTCGGATCCAGTTCGGGAATCTGTTCGACATAGGTGAGCTTTGCGCCGCGGGAAACGCCGAAAGAGCCGCCGTCGTACGGTTCCTTTCCCATCAGGATCCGCATCAGCGTCGTTTTCCCGCTTCCGTTCACGCCGATCAGACCGACGCGCTCTCCCGGGGCGATCTCGAATGAGACGTCCGAAAACAGCGTGCGGTCCGCATATGACTTCGACAGGTTTTCGACGTGCAGGACTGACATACCGGGTTCAGTATATCACATCTTTGCTCTTTTGGAAATAATTCTTAGAAATTTCAATATTATAACGCATTTCGTATGGTATAATGGATGCGGAAAGGAGTCGTATCATGTCGAATCAGGTCCCGATGCTTCCCGGCAAAAAGCGCAGATCGTTCCCCATGGCGCTGCGCATCGTCTGCATGCTCGTGTTTGCGGCGGTGCTTTGCGGCGTGGGTATGTTTCTGATCCTGCGCGGGGACGTCGATTCCCCGTTTCCGACCGCAAATACGGCTTCCGAATATCTGACGGCGAAAGAGGACTCCGTCTCCGTTGACGGCGTGACCCCCTCGCCCGCTCCGATAACGCCCGTTCCCGCAGTCAGCGCAAGTCCGCAGCCGACCGACAACCGCATCACGGTCTCCGCCTACTCGACGCTCCAGCTCGGCGACGACAACGCCGCCGTCGCCGCGCTTCAGCAAAAGCTGATGGATCTCGGCTATATGGAGTCCGACGAGCCCGGCACGCTGTACAACGAATCCATCGTGAATGCGGTCATGCTGTTCCAGCGCGCAAGCGACATGGAACAGACCGGCGTTGCGTCCGCAGCGCTGCAGGAAATGCTGTTTTCCGGGAACGCGCAGGAATACCGCATCAAACTGAACGACGACGGTCCCGACGTCAGAAGCGTCCAACGCATGCTGAACGAGCTCGGATACTATACCGACCGGATCACCGGCTATTACGGTCCGCTGACCGAGGAAGCCGTTATGCGGTTCCAGTCGAAAAACGGCATGGAAGCCGACGGACAGATCACCCGCGACGACTGGGATCTTCTGTATTCGGACGACGCGATCGCGCTGGCAACGCCGACGCCTTCGCCGACGCCCACGCCCACGCCGAGGCCGACCCGATCCGCTACGCCGAAGCCTTCGAAGACGCCGACGCCGAAACCTTCGAAAACGCCGACGCCGAAACCGACAAAAACGGCTGAACCGGGCAAGACGAATACGCCGAAACCGACCGGTTCCGCTTCCTCGACCGTAACGCCGAAGCCGACAAACACGCCGAAGCCGACGAAGACCCCGAAGCCCACAAAGACGCCGAAACCGACGAAGACGCCGAAGCCGACAAAGACGCCCAAACCGACGAAGACCCCGAAACCGACCGACACGCCGACGCCGGTCCCGACGAAGACCGCAAAGCCGACGGCCGATACCACGCAGTATGAGCACAGCGCGAGCGGCGTCGTCAAGTGCGCGCAGAACCAGCTCGGCGATCCGTACATCCTCGGCGACGAAGGCCCCGATTCGTTCGACTGCTCCGGCCTCGTTCATTACTGTCTGAACAAATGCGGCGTCAGCGTCGGACGGCGCAACGCCTATACGTATTCAAACAACGACAAATGGACGCGGATCGATTCCGTCGACGACCTCAAGAAAGGCGACCTGCTCTTTTTCAAGAGCGATACGAGCGATAAGGTCAACCACGCCGCGATCTATATCGGCGGCAAGCAGTTCATCCATGCCAGCGCGAGCAAGGGCAAGGTCGTTCAAAGCTCCTTCTCCTCCTACTGGTATCGCAATTTCGTATGCGGGAGGCGCGTGTTCCACTGATGTCGTGCAGCATCTGTCCCAGAGCCTGTCAGATCGATCGAACAGCCGCAGCCGGTTTCTGCGGCTGTTCTTCCGTTGTCCGCGTTGCGCGCGCCGCGCTGCACTATGATGAAGAACCGAGCATCAGCGGAACGAACGGAAGCGGAACGATCTTCTTTTCCGGGTGCAATCTGAAGTGTATCTTCTGCCAGAACATGGTGCTGACGGACGGGACCCTCGGCGAAGTCTTCTCCGTCACGCGGCTCGCGGATACCATGCGGAAGCTGCAGGCGCTCGGCGCGCACAACATCAACCTCGTTACGCCCACGCCGCACCGTGACGCGATCACCGCGTCGCTGCGGATCGCAAAGCGCGAGGGCCTTTCGATCCCCGTCGTGTACAACACGAACGCGTATGAAACGGTCGAAACGATCCGCGCGTACGAAGGGCTCGTCGATATTTATCTGCCCGACCTGAAATACGCAGATCCGCGCCTGTCAAAGCGGTTTTCACATGCGGCGGACTATTTCGAAACGGCGATCGGCTCGATCGGAGAAATGATCCGGCAGGTCGGTTTCATGCAGACGGACAAAAACGGGATCGCGACGAAGGGCGTTCGCATCCGTCATCTTGTTCTTCCCGGCTGCGTGTTCGATACGCGCGCCGTGCTTCGCGCGATCAGGGAGCGGTTCGGCGCGGACTGCCCGATCTCGCTGATGTCGCAGTATACGCCGATCCCGGAATGCACCGTGAAGCCGCTCGACCGGCCGCTGACGCAGCGGGAATACGACAATGCCGTCGAGTCCTGTCTTTCCCTCGGTTTTACGAACGTTTACGTGCAGGAGCTGACGAGCGTCGGACGCGCCTATACCCCGCCGTTTTCGGACCGGGTGTCCCTTTGACGCATACAAAAACGGGAGCGTTTTTCGCTCCCGTTTATTATTCGATATCAGGCGAAGACGGATTCCAGATAAGCGGCGACGCCGCCTTCGTCGCATGCGCCGATCACAAGATCGGCTTTTTCTTTGACGATCGGACTTCCGTTTGCGACGCAAACGCCGACGCCCGCCCATTCGATCATATCCAGGTCAAGCGTATTGTCCCCCACCGCCGTTACGTCGTTCCGGTCGACACCGAGCATCGCCGCGACGCGTTTCAGCGCGGTTCCCTTTGTGGCGCTGACCGATCCGATCTCGATGAAACCCGGTTTGGAACAGAGAACGGACAGATGCCGCGGCAGCAGCGAGCGGATCTCGGGATACAGTTCCGTTTCCCGCGCCGGATCGACGGCGAACAGCACCTTCGGAATGGTATCGAGCGGTCGGTACAGAAGATGCGGATCTTCGACGAACGGCAGATTCAGGATGCCGGTGTAACGCTCCGTAAAGGCGTTTGCCTGCCGGAAAACGACCGTGTCGCCCTCATAGATCTGCGCATGGATCGAATACGCGTCCGCGATCGCAAAAGCCGTAACGACGTCCTCCGGACGCAGGTAGTTTTCGTACAGGTGTTCACCGGTCCTGCCGTCCGAAACGACGGCGCCGCCGTAATGGATCAAAGGTCCGTAAAGCGAAAGGCTCTCGCGGATCGCTTTTGTTCCGAGAAAGCCTCTTCCCGTGGCGAGCACGACCGTGACGCCGTTCGCTTCCGCAAGACGCACGGCGCGCTTCAGCCGCTCATCGGGAAGCTTTCCGGTGCTGACGAGCGTATCGTCGATGTCGAGCGCAAGCAGCTTCATTATTGTTCCCCTTGACCGATCGCGCGAAACGCCTGATGCACTTCGCCCGCCATGTACAGCGAACCGACCGCCAGCGCGGGGTCGTTGCCGCGGACCGCCGTCTCCACGGCGTCGGCAACGGTGCGGAACGGGGTTGCTTTCACGCCGAACGATCCGATCAGATCGGCGAGCTCTTCGCCCGGCATGGCGCGGTCGTTCTGCGGCGTGACCGTATAGAATTCCTTTGCGATCGGGAGCAGCAGACGAACGGATTCGGAAACGTCCTTATCCCGCATCATGCCCATGATGATCCGCGCTTTCCGATCGGGGAACAGGCGCTGATACGTTTCCACCGTGCCGCGAACGCCGTGCGGATTGTGTCCGCCGTCCACGAAAAACGGCGGAACTTCGCGCAGCAGTTCAAACCGCGCGGGCCAAACCGTTTCCGCAAGGCCCTTTCGGAGCGCTTCGTCCGAGATCTCAACGCCCGCTTTGCGCAGAAGCTCTACGGCGTCGATCACGGTCGCGGCGTTGCGCATCTGATACCTGCCGAGCAGTCCGAGCTTCAGATGCGCGTAATTGCGATAGGAAAACGTTTGTCCGTGCAGATCGTAAGTCTCCTCGACAAGCGAAGAACGGTCGACGACGTGCAGTTCCGCGCCGTGCCGTTCGCACGCGTTTTCGATCACGGGAAGCGCGTCCGGATGCTGTCCGTAGAACAGGACCGTGCCGCCGTCCTTGATGATGCCCGCCTTTGCGGAAGCGATCTCTTCGATCGTGTTCCCGAGGATGTGCATATGATCGTAGTCGATCGCGGTGATGATCGAAAGAAGCGGCGTATTGATCACGTTGGTCGAATCGAGCTCGCCGCCCAGGCCGACCTCAAGCACGACGTAATCGCATTTCTGCCGCGAATAGTACAGGAAAGCCGCCGCCGTGATCACTTCAAACTCGGTCGCGGGATTCTCCATCGAATCGACGACGGGCGCGATCTCGGAAACGATCTGCGCCAGATCGTCGTCGGGGATCGGCTCGTTGTTCAGCTGGATGCGTTCGTTGAACCGATCGACGAACGGAGATACGAACAGACCGGTCCGATACCCCTGCGCGCAGAGAATGCGCGAAAGCATCGCGCAGGTCGAACCCTTTCCGTTCGTGCCGGCAACGTGGATGAATTTCAGGCCGTTCTGCGGATTCCCGAGCAGCTCGCACAGCTCGGTGACCCGTACGAGTCCGAGTTTCGAGCCGCGCCAGTACATGCCGTGGATATAGGCGATGGCTTCTTCATACGTCATTTGATTTTCCTCCTTGAATGCCTCTCTGCACGACCGGATACAGCGCGCAGACGGCAAAGATCTGGATCACCGTCATAACCGCGACGAGCCAGAGCCGTCGGATCAGCAGGTATGCCCAGAAGGGCATCCCGCCCGTATATCCCATGATCTGGAACCAGAGCGTTGTGAGAAACAGGGATACCGCGATGTTGACCGGAATGATCGAGATCGCCGCAGCAAGGTTCAGCTTATTGCTTTTGATGAAAAAGCGGAACAGAAGCCCCGGAAGCACGCCCGAAAGCAGAGCGGAAAGCGAAAACATCGGGTTGAAGACATTTCCGGAATTGCTGATCAACGTTCCGAGAAAATCGGAAACGAGCGCGCACAGCCCGCCCCAGATCGGACCGAGCGAAAACGAGCAGAGATAGATCGGGATTTCGCGGAGCGTGAAACGACTGTAATCCGGGAAATAAAACGTGAACGGATAGATCGCAAGCAGCGTCGCCAAGGCCGTAAACATGCCCGCAAACGTCAGCTGACGCGTCGAAATCTTCTTCACACGAACACCCCCTTTCTGCAAACCATATTATTTTACATCATTTCTTTCCAAAACGCAAGAATCCGCGTCCGGTATTCTGAAAAAAAACCCTTGCATCCGACAGAATGCAAGGGTATGAACGGTTTATGCGGCCGGTCACGCGCTACGGCGCTTGAGGATCAGCACGATCAGCAGAATGCCGACTCCGATCAGGGCGGCGATGCCTCCGATGATCGCGATCTTCGCAAACGTGCTCATCGTCCCTTCGGCAGGCGCGTCACCGCCTTCGGACGGATGCTCCGAAGAAGTCGGTTCGGGCGTCTCATCCGAGATGGGGATCGTTGCCGGCGTCTGCTCGGGCGCTTCGGTCGTTTCGGGGACCTCCGTGGGCTCGGAGCTGGCGGGCGTTTCGGTGTCGACGGGCGCCGAACCGGTGGGCTCGGAACTGGCTGGCGCTTCGGTAGCGGGCGCGGACGTGACAGGCGTCGTCGTTTCAGGCGTGCCGGAGGCCGGAGCGTCCGTTTCGGAAGAACGGCTCGGTGCGGGCGTCGGCGTTACCTGCGGGTGTTTCGTCACCGGGCCGGACGTGGCGCTGGGCAGCGCGGAGAACGTCGGAAGCGTGGTGGTCACGGGAACGGTCTGTCCCGGCGTGGTCACGGGTTTCGGCGTGGGCGTCGATGCAGCGGGCGTCTCAATGGACGGAGAAAGCGGCGCGAACGTTTCATTCGCAGCGCCGTCCGTCGGGACTGCCTCGCCCGACGTATAGACGCCGCCGACGGATACGGGATCGATATAGAACGATTCCATCTTTCCCGTTTCGTCACTGATCGCGGAATACGAAAACCCGTTGAAAACGAAATCGGTCGCGCCTTCCTTTTCGATGCGGAATTCCGCCTGGAACCAGAACCCTTCCTTCTCAATGCCGTAGCCGTCGCTGAAGGCAAGCTTCAGCAGACCGGGTTCCGGTTCATTGTGGAGAAACAGCGAGCTCTTTCCCTTCATCAGGGACTCCAGATTCGCTTCCTCGTCGATCTGGTTGATCGTTCCGAACTTCAGGAACTCGGGATCGAACTTGATCATGCAGGAGATCGAGTTCAGCTTCAGCCCGTCGGGAAGATTCGGATACAGATAGAAATTGACTCTGACGATATCTCCGACGCCGCCTTCGATCGGCTCGGACGTGATCAGAAGATCGCCGGGCGTCTCCGCCGCGTGCGTCGCCGAAAACGGGATCGCAAGCAGCAGGATAAGCGACAGCAGGCAGATCAGCGTTTTTTTCATGGACAATCCTCCGGTGAATGATCGTTGTGTTCCGGCTTTGCGCAAAGCGCGCAAAACCGTTCGGGCCGCACGGCGCGGCAGTTCCCGGACCGTGCGGACATAATTAGCATTTTACCATTCAAGTATAGTACAAAAACCGCGATTCGTCAAATGCTTATTGACAAAGCAACGGATTTTACTTATTATAATTAAGATTACAAAGGATCACCGCGGTCCGGTTACGACCGGCAAACCGCGGCGTCCGGGAGGAAAACATGCAGATCTACAATACCATGAGCCGCAAAAAGGAGCCTTTGATCCCGATCAAAGAGGGCGAGATCTCGATGTACGTCTGCGGACCGACCGTTTACGATTACTTCCATATCGGAAACGCGCGGCCGTTCGTCGTGTTCGACACAATGCGCCGCTATCTCGAGTACCGCGGATACAAGGTGAAATACGTCCAGAACTTCACGGACATCGACGACAAGATGATCAATCGCGCGAACCGCGAAGGAACGACGGTCAAGGAGCTCGGCGACCGGTTCATCAAGGAATACTATCAGGACGCGGACGCGCTCGGCATTGAACGCGCCACCGTCAATCCGCGCGCCACGGAACACATCGGCGACATCATCAAGCTCGTCAAAAAGCTGATCGAAAAGGGCCACGCCTATGCGACCGAAAACGGCGACGTGTATTTTTCCGTCCGCAGCGATCCCGGCTACGGCAAGCTGAAGGGTCAGGACGTCGACGACATGGAAAACGGCGCGCGCATCTCGCCCACCGAGCAGAAGCGCGATCCTTTGGACTTCGCGCTCTGGAAGGGCGAAAAGCCCGGCGAGCCGAGCTGGCCCTCCCCCTGGGGCAAAGGCCGTCCCGGCTGGCACGTGGAGTGCTCCGCGATGAGCATGAAGTATCTCGGCGAAACGTTCGACATCCACGGCGGCGGAATGGATCTGATCTTCCCGCACCACGAGAACGAGATCGCGCAGAGCGAATGCGCGACCGGCAAGCCCTTCGTCCACTACTGGATGCACAACGGCTACATCAACATCAACAACCAGAAGATGAGCAAGTCTCTTGGGAACTTCTTCACCGTGCGGGACATTGCAAAGGAATACGACCTCGAAGCGGTCCGCATGTTCCTTCTGAGCGCGAACTACCGCAATCCGGTCAATTTCTCGCGCGAGCTGATGGAGCAGACCGTGACGAGCCTGAACCGGCTGTACACCGCGCGCGACCGGCTTTATGACACGCCGGTCGACGAAACGGTCGACGATTCCGCCGTCGCAAGCGAACTGGATTCCTTCCGCAACCGGTTCAACGAAGCGATGGACGACGATCTGAACACCGCCGACGCGCTGGGCGTGCTGTTCGATTTTGCCCGCCGGATCAACATTTTCGCGACGAACGCGCACACGAAAGCGGCGATCGAGGCGGTCAAGGCATGCTACGCCGAGCTGAACGGCGTGCTGGGTCTCGTCGTCAAGGAACGCAAAGAAACCTTCCCCGAGGAGGCGCTGGCGCTTCTCGAGCAGCGCAAAGAAGCGAAACAGAACCGTGATTTCGCCGCAGCGGACGCGATCCGCGATCGGCTGAAAGCGATGGGCTTCGCCGTTGAAGACACACGTGACGGCGCCAAGCTCAAAAAGCTGTAATACAGGACCAATCCATTATCAAAACAAGGAGAAAACAAATGTTAGGACTACTTTTCCCGATCCTCTTGCTTGCAATGGGCGTATACGTCCTCGTCGGCGCGATCCGCGGCAGCGGCAGACTGTTCTCGACCGACAACTTCAAAGAAGACTGTGTCGATAAAGGCAAAAAGCTTCTCCGGATCGTCTACTTCTGCCTCGCGGGCGTGATGCTGATCATGGCGCTTTCGAACGGCTTGCAGTACGCGCTGTATACGAACGCGTCGGTCAACTACAGCGTCACGCAGACGTATCGGGACGACTTCAAAGACGTTCTGGAAAACCCCAAGAATACCGATGAAAACGGCATGTTCATCTATACGATCAATGAACAGCAGTCGTCCGGCATGTCCTGCTTCGGCGGAACGACGAACGTCGTTGAAAAGAAATACGGCCCGATCGACGTGAACAGCCAGACGCTGACCGCCGAACAGGCCTCCGTGCTTCTGACCGCCGCAAGAGACGCGCATCCGGACAACTTCCCGAGCACCTCGTCTTCCGGTATGAGCTGCTTCGGGACCGCAAAGACGGACGACCCGGCAAAGAAATACTATAATGCGACGCCCGAAACGGATGCAAACGGAAATCAGGTCTATATCAGCGCTTTCCGCGGCGTGCGTTCCGACGCGACCGAAAAATCCTTTACGAAGACGCTGTACGGTCTGTTCAATGCAAAGGTGCTTGAGATCGTCAATTACGTCTGCCTCGGTCTTGCGCTCCTCGGCATCGCTTCGATCTTCGTGATCTCGGCAAAGTTTACCGACAAAGAAAAAGCCGCAAAGGCGCGTACCGCATACTCGTCCGGTTCGTCCATGCCGTCCGGCGCGTTCAACTTCGACGACGACAAGAAAGAAAACTGAGACTGCTCAAACAAAACGCTCTTTTCCGGATCCGGAAAAGAGCGTTTTTTGATGCAGGAAACGATTCGGCTCAGAAGATCTCTTTCAGGATGAGATCGACAAGCGCCGCGAACTTCACGGCGGCGTTCGCCGCGCACTCGGTGACTTCTGCGTGGGACAGCGGCTGATCGAGCACGCCGGCGGCCATATTGGTGATCAGGCTGATGCCGAGCACCTTCATGCCGCAATGCGCCGCGCACATCGTTTCGGGGACCGTGGACATGCCGACCGCATCCGCGCCGATGATCCGCGCCATGCGAATCTCCGCCGGCGTTTCGTAGCAGGGACCGGACATCATCAGATAAACGCCCTCCTGCATCGGGATCCCGTTGCGGACCGCAAGATCAATCATCTTTGCGCGAAGATCTTTGTCGTATACGTTGCTCTGATCCGGGAACCGCGGTCCGAACTCGCTGAGATTCGGCCCGATCAGCGGATTGCTGCCGGACAGATTGATGTGATCGGAGATCAGCATCAGGTCGCCGGCATGATAGTTCATGTTCACACCGCCCGCCGCGTTCGTGACGAGCAGTTTCTGAACGCCGAGCTTGTGCATGGTGCGGACGCCGAGCGAGAGCAGCTTCTGCGGATACCCCTCGTAGTAGTGAAAACGACCCTGCATCGCAATGATCGTCTTGCCTTCCTTTTCGCCGATGACGAAGCGGTTCTTGTGCCCGACGACGCCGGATACCGGATAGCCTTCGATATCCGCATAATTGACGAAACGCTTGTTCTCGAGCGTTTCGGCGTAGTCGCCGAGACCGCTTCCGAGGATCAGTCCCACCGTTGCCTTATCCGCGCCCTGCTCTTTCAGAAGCGCGACCGCGTTGTTGATGATCTGCATGATGTCTTCCATGTTCAGTCCTCCCAGATGTCCTTCAGGAATGATTCGCCCTCCCGCCAGCTCTCGCCGGTCAGGTATTCATAGATCGTTGCGCCGATGTCTGAGAACTGTTTGCGGACGCCGAGATCGACGCCGTGCCGCACGTGCTTTCCGCAGATCAGAAGCGGAATGTATTCGCGCGTGTGATCCGTGCCCGGAAACGTCGGATCGCAGCCGTGATCCGCCGTGACGAACAGGATATCGCCCTCCTGCATCGAAAGATACATTTCCGGCAGATGCGCGTCAAAATACTCGAGCGCTCTTGCGTATCCTTCCCAGTCGTTGCGGTGTCCGTAAAGCATGTCGGTATCGACGAGATTCGTAAAGATGAAATCTCCCGTTCCCTCATCGAGGAATCGCTGCGTCGCGCGGATCCCGTCCGGATTGTTCTTGGTATGATCGACCGTCGTGATGCCGCGGTGGCAGAAGATGTCTTCGATCTTGCCGATGCCGACGACGTCCATGCCTTTTCCGGCGAGTCCGTCGAGGATCGTGTCCCGGAACGGCGCGACGGCGTAGTCCTTGCGGTTTTCGGTACGCTTATAGTCCCCGTTTCCGCCGAGGAACGGACGCGCGATCACGCGGCCGACGAGATATTCGCCGGTCAGCATTTCACGGGCGATCTCGCAGATCCGGTACAGTTCCGGAAGCGGAATAATCTCTTCATGCGCGGCGATCTGGAATACACTGTCCGCGCTGGTGTAAACGATGGGTTTTCCGGTGCGGACGTGCTCATCGCCGAGTTCCTGAATGATCTGCGTGCCGCTTGCGACGACGTTGCCGAGCGTTCCGCGCCCGATGCGCTGCTCAAACGCGTCCATGAATTCCTTCGGAAATCCGTTCGGATACGTCTTGAACGCTTCGTCCAGAGCAAGACCTGCCATTTCCCAATGTCCGCAGGTGGTATCCTTTGCATGGGTCTGTTCGGCGCATTTTGCATAGCTTCCGATCAGCTCATCGTCCGTTTTCGGAAGTCTGCAGCCGTCGATGTGCGCAAGTCCGAGCTTTCGCATATTCGGAACGTCCAGGCGTCCGCGTTTTTCATAGATATTGCAGATGGTGTTCGCGCCGACGTCGCCGAAATCCGCGGCGTCCGGCAGCGCGCCGATGCCGGCGCTGTCAAGAACGATCAGAATTGCCCTTTTCTTCATTTCGCACCTCTATGCTGTCATTTTATATAATTTTAGCACAGAGATGCGGTGCTCGTCAATCGTTTGAATCGGTAAATCCCATTTCCCGCAGGATGCGCTGATACCGCGCTTCGCCGGTCGGATCGCCGATAAACAGGCGTACGCGCTCCGCGACCAGGTACAGAAATTCCGCGTTCGTCGGCGGGTACCGGAGATTCTTCCCGCGCAGTCCGACATAGGAAACGAGCGTGTCCGGATCGGCGCGGCTCCACGCCTTTGCGATCGCATAGCGCATCGAACGTTCCACCATTGCGGGATTCGTTTCCATCTGCTCCGCGACGTACGGATAGATCTCTTTCACGAGCGCGGCCCGGTATCCCGCGGGCAATGTGCGGATATACCGAACGGCAAGAAAGATGTAACGGTATCCCAGCAGCTGAGCCGGTACGGCCAGCGCCTGCAGCGTTACGTTGATCGCCGCATTCAGCAGCGCGTCGTTGTTGTCGTACATTGCGTACAGTTTGTCCGTGATGGCATAGAATTCCTCATCCGTCATAGTTTTCCCCCCTCTTTGTATTCGTATTTGATCGGCAGCCCGGAACAAAAACGCCGCGTTGGACGGCGTGCCCCGCTCCTCGCTGACCGTATAGCCGAACGTCTGCTCGAGCATGTCCGGATCCGCGCGCAGCCATGCCGTGTCGATGGCGTGACGGATCGCGTGTTCCACGACCGACGGTTTCACCCGCATCTTTTCGGCGACGGCCCCGTAAACGGAATCGAGCGGTCCGACCGCCGTCGGAACGGGCGTGCGGAGCATCAGGCCGAGCGATTCCGACAGATAGCCGAATCCGCTGACGTGCACCGGAACGCCGAGCCGCCGAAGGCATTCCGAGATCTGCCATGCCGCCGGGTTCTGCCGTGTGCATCCGGGCGGAAGCGAACCGGCAAACGACAGGACGCGCGATGCGGAAACGTCCCGCGCGAATACGAACGTGACGGCTTTATGAAACGGAATGCGATCCGCGGTACGGCACGCAAGGATCACGAGGTTTTCCGGACGCAGGATCGGACTGACGAAATAGAACGGATGCAGATCCTCCGGCCCGTCGACGATCAGCACGTCGAACGGGTCGCGCAGCAGCCGTTCCATGACCTTTGCCGCATCGTCCAGGATCGTGACTCCGTCGATTTGTTTCGACGCCGATTCATACGCGTTTGCAAGCGCGCGGTCCGCCGTCTGCAGCATGATCCGCATTCGTTCTCCCCCCTCTCTCCGCTGTTATTCTGCATCGGAAAGCGGGTCTGTTTCTACCGGTATGTTGTTTCGATCATCGGTGGATTTGTAAACGATTCATGACGCGGGAAGCAGTTCGTCCGCCATCCACTCCGCGTACAGACAATATCCCCGCGCCGGGCGATTCAAAAACACGTGGGTAACGACGCCGATCAGTTTTCCGTCCTGCAGAACCGGACTGCCGCTCATTCCCTGCACGATCCCGCCCGTCCGTTCCAACAGGACCGGATCGGTGATCTCGATCATCATCCCGCGCGTTTCCGGCGCCGATTGCACGTCGGTGCGGATCACGCGCGCGGAATATGCGCGAACAACGCCGTCGACCGCGGTCAGAACGGACGCGTCGCCCGTATGCGCCGCTGCGGCCGGCGCGATCTGCGCAGAACCCGGTGAAAGGAGAGGCGGCTCCGACAGTACGCCCGCGATGCCGAAGGTCGTGTTCCGTTCCACCGTGGCGATCGCGTCCGACCGTTCGGTCGAGAAATTCCCGATCAGTTCCCCCGCCGTGCTGCCGTCGCCCTTCCGTGCATACAAAACCGTCGCCGCCGTCAGAAATCCCCGCGCGGGAGAAAGCATCTTGCCGGTGTCCACGTCCGTAACGCCGTGACCGAGCGCGGCGTACGCGCCCGTCGCTTCCTCATAGAACGAAAGCGTGCCGATGCCGGAGGTGCTGTCGCGCACCCACACGCCGACCCGCCGCGTTCCGTCGAGGTCTTTTGCGGGGATCAGCGTCGCGGCGAACGGTTTGCCGTCACGCAGGCAGGAAAGCTCGCAGCGGCCGGACGCTCTGCAGAGCGCGGCGAACGATGCGGCGTCCGTCACGCGCGTTCCGTTTACCGTGCAGATCATGTCGCCCTCCGCCAGACCCGCATCCGCCGCCGGAGACGCTTTGCCGGAGGCCGTGTCAAACGATTCGATCCCGACGATCTGCACGCCGTTCGTCTGCAGAACGATCCCGACTGCGCTGCCGCCGAGACAAACCTCGGGAAGTCCGTTTTCGACCGTGAACGAGCGGAGCGGAAGCATGCCGAAAAGCGACGCCGTACAAATGACGGAAGATCGCGAGTGCAGACGTTCGTCGCCGCTCTCGCGAACGGAATACGCGCCGGAGCGCGCGAACAGCGTCGGAGCGGTCAGCTGCGCTTCGGATGCGACGGTCCCGGGAAGATGCAGAACACGGTAAACGGACGGCGCGCAGTACCATCCGAGAACGATCGCCGTCAGTACGGCGGAAAGCGCGCGCAGGAAACGTTTCATTCGATTCAACTCCTTTTTTTTCTATCGTGCGCCGCTTTTCGGGTTCCATACAAAAAAGCCTCCCTGCGGAGGCTTTGCATGAATGATCTTTATTTTCGCGCGGTTTGCAGCAGCAGACGCGCGTGTTCCATCGCGGCGAGATCGGTTTCGCCGCTTCCCATGATGCGCGCGAGCTCCTTGGGACGCTCCGCTTCGGTCAGTCTGCGGGTCACGCTGTGCGTCTTTTCCGCGTCGGAATACTTGTACGCGACGTACTGCGTGTCGGCGTACGCGGCGATCTGCGGCAAATGCGTCACGCAGAGGACCTGATGCTTTCGGCCGAGCGCGCGCATTTTCTCGGCGACGGCATTGGCGACCATGCCGGAAATGCCGGTGTCGATCTCGTCGAACACGAGCGTTTCGATTCGGTCGGCGTCGGAAAGCGCCGCCTTCATGGCGAGCATGATGCGCGACATCTCGCCGCCGCTCGCGACCTTGACGAGCGGCTTGACCGGTTCGCCGCGGTTTGCGGAGAGCAGGAATTCGACCGTATCGATCCCGGTTTCGGAGAGCTGCTCCGCCGGAAGTTCGGAAAAAGCGGTCTCCATCTTTGCATGCGGCATGCCCATCTCGCAAAGGTGACGGACGGTTTCGGCAAGCAGTTTGTCCGATGCGGCTTTTCTGCGTTCCGAAAGGCGCTTCGCGGCGCGCGCGAACGCGTCGATCGCCTGCGCGCAGGCGTGTTCCAGAACTTCGACCTGTTTGTCCCCGTTTTCGAGGATCGACGCTTCCTCTCCGATTTTTTCCCGGTACGCGAGCACCTCGGAGACCGTCGCGCCGTATTTGCGCTTCAGATTGCGGATCGCAGCAAGCCGGCTTTCGGTCTGTTCCAGCAGATCAGGATCGAACCGGAAGGAGTCCTTTCCGTCGCGCAGCTCGTACGCCACGTCTTCGATCGAGTAGTACGCTTCGTCCGTGCGCGCGGAAAGGGCGCGGTATTCCCCGTCGTATTCGCCGATCCGCTGAAGCGCTTCGCGCGCGTCGGTCAGCGCGGAAAGCGCGCCGCCGTCGGCAAACAGCGCGTCGTATGCTGCGTTGAGCCCTTCCATGATCGCTTCCGCGTTGCGCATGCGGAGACAGTCCGCTTCGAGCTGTTCCTCCTCGCCGTCGACCGGAGAAACGGCGTCGATCTCCCTGATCTGATAGCGGAGCGTGTCGAGCCGGCGTTCGCGTTCGCGAAGTCCCTTGTTCAGGATCGCAAGATCTCTCTGCGCCTTGATCGCCGTCTGCCTGGCCGTTTCGACTTCGGTCGCGAGACCGTCCGCATTGCATTTCCCGAACGCATCGATCAGCGCGAGATGCGTTTCCGGATTCAGAAGCGACTGGTGCGCGTGCTGACCGTGCAGATCGACAAGCAGGTCGCCGAGCGCTTTCATCTCGGCGGTGTTGACCAGCGTGCCGTTGATCCGGCAGACGTTTCTGCCGCTTGCGGACAGCTCGCGGTACAGCACCAGTTCGTCGCCCGCGTCAAACCCGTGTTCCTCGAGAAACGCGCGCGCCGGCGAATCCTGCGAAAGCAGGAACGTCGCCTCGACGGACGCCTTGTCCGCGCCGGTGCGGATGCTTTCCCGGCTCGCGCGCTCGCCGAGCACGAAGCTGACCGATTCGATCAGGATCGATTTGCCCGCGCCGGTTTCGCCGGTCAATACAGAAAAGCCCGCATCGAAAGCAATGTCGGACTTATCTATCAAAGCAATATTCGTAACTTGTAAACGTGTGAGCACGACGCCCTCCGTTATTTCATCATTTTCTGGAACTTCTTGATGATGTCGGAAACGTTCTTGCCTTCGCGGACCGCAACGAAAATGGTATTGTCGCCCGCGATGGATCCGGCGATCTCCGGCCATTTCATCGAGTCGATCGCTTCCGCCGCAACGGCTGCGCTGCCCGCCATGGTCTTGACGACGATCAAATTGCCCGCCGAAGTGATCGATACGACGCAATTGCTGAACAGCCGGATAAAGCGCTCCTGCAGATCGGATTCGGCTTTCTCGACGGTCGCATACTTATACCGCCCCTCGCCGGTCAGGACCTTGATTAGCCGCAGTTCCTTAATGTCGCGCGAAACGGTCGCCTGCGTGACCGTGAACCCCTGCGCGCTCAGAAGCGAAGCAAGTTCCTCCTGCGTTTCGATATTCTCCGCAGCGATCAGTTTTAAAATCATTGCATGTCTTTTCGGTTTCATAATCCTTACCCTCATGTCAGTTTTTCGGTGATCAGTCTGAACAGATTGCGCGTCCCGAACGTCATCAGACGCACGACCTTATCAGAGCGTGTCACCGTGATGCGGTCTCCTGCGGAAACCGCGCGGAATCTATCTCCGTCCGCGGCCAGATGACCGCGGTCCCCCATCACGATCGCGATCTCGGAAGAGATCGAGGAAACGACCGGCCGGAAATGCAGCGTATGCGCGCAGATCGGCGTGATGACCATCGCATCGATCCCGTCCGCAAGGATCGGACCGCCCGCGGACAGCGAATAGCCCGTTGCGCCGGTCGACGTGGCAACGACGGCGCCGTCCCCGAACAGATCGCCCATTTCCTGCCCGTTCAGCGATAGCGAAATCTTCGCTACGCCGGAAAACGAATGCTTGTAGACAAGCAGATCGTTGAAACAGTCGCGCATACGCTCGCCGTTGACCGAAACGGTCAGCATCGAACGCGTCTCGATCGTGAAGTCGCCTTTCGCGAGTTTCTGAAGCGCTTCCGGGAAACGGTCCTCGGTCCATTCGGTGAGGAATCCGATCCGTCCGCAGTTCACGCCGAACAGAGGAAGATCCTCCCGGCAGGCGACGTGCGCCGTCCGGATCAGATTGCCGTCCCCTCCGACCGCAATGATCACGGACGCGTCCGCGGAATCGTTCACGATACCGTCCGAAAGCAGCGAGCAGGTGAATCCCGCGTTCTCGGCCGCTTTCATCATTCGTTTACAGGCAGACACAAGCGAGGCCTTGCCGGCACGAGCCGCAAAGTAAAGGTGCATAGCGCAACCTCCCACCTGTGAATATTGTGGGTATATTATACAATCGATTGATCAGATTTGCAAGGTAAATATGAATAATATTTAACAGTTTTTCCCGATCAAATGGGCATTTTTAACGATTTCGGCAACAGAATCGGAAACTTTATGCAAGCTTGCGTCATTTTTGGTACCGGTCTTTTTCATGTATAAAAGGAATTCAATATTCCCTTTCGGTCCCGTGATCGGAGAAAACGAGAGCCCGGATACCTCAAATCCCACGCCGTCCGCAAATGCAAGCACGTCACGGATCACGCGTTCATGGACCGATGCTTCGCGAACAACGCCGTTCTTGCCGATCTCCGCGCGGCCCGCTTCGAACTGCGGTTTGATCAGCGCAACGACCTCCGACTCCTCCTCGAGCGAGCCGAACAAAGGCGGAAGGATCAGACGAAGCGAGATGAAGGAAACGTCGATCGAGGCGAAGCTGATCGGGTCCGGGAACCAGGCCTTTTCCATAAAGCGCGCGTTGGTGCGCTCCATGACGGTCACGCGCGGATCGTTGCGAAGCGACCAGTCGAGCTGTCCGTATCCGACGTCGATGGCATAAACGTGCTTCGCGCCGTTTTTCAGCATGACGTCCGTAAACCCGCCGGTGGAAGCGCCGACGTCGGCGCAGACGCGGTCGGAAAGATCGATCGGAAACGTCCGGATCGCCTTGTCCAGTTTCAGACCGCCGCGGCTGACGAACGGGATTGCGTCTTCAACGACGGTGATCTCCGCGTCGGATGGGATCTCCTGCCCCGCCTTTTCCGCCCGGACGCCGTTGACGCGGACTTCCCCCGCAAGGATCAGCGCGCGCGCCTTCTCACGCGAGGGGCAAAGCCCTCGCGATACCATTTCAAGATCCAGGCGAACCTTCGTCATGCTTCCTCCGATAATTCCTTCAAAATCTTTGTGACGGATTCTTCCGTGAATCCGTACCGTTCCCTCTGCCGGTCGACCGATGCGTGCGGGATCGGTTCCGTCGGAAGCGCGATCGAACGCACTCTGCACGGATTCGCGGCAAGCGCGATCTTCTCGCCGAGGGATACCGTGTTCTCCTCCATCACGAGGATGCGGATCCCGTTCTCGCGGAAGTACGCGATCATTTCTTCGTCAAGCGGCTGCAGGAATCTTGCGTTCACGAGACCGGCGCCGTTCTTTTTCGCGATCCACTTCGCGAGCGGCAGAAGCGTTCCGTGCGTGACGATCACCGTCTTCTGAAGCGGCTCGACGATCTCCCACTCGCCGAAAAAGACTTTGTTTTTCATCGGAAGATCGGGCAGAGACCCGCGCGGGTAACGCACGACGGCCGGTTCTTTGCGCGAAACGGCCATTTCGAGCATCGCGACCATCTCGCGCTGTGTGGACGGCGCGTAGACGACGAGATTCGGCATGGTCGACAGGAAGCCAGGATCATAAACGCCCTGATGCGTTTCCCCGTCCGCACCGACGAGCCCGGCGCGGTCGAGCGCGATCACAACGGGCAGATTCTGCAGGCAGACGTCGTGCAGCAGCGAATCGTACGCGCGCTGCAGGAACGAAGAATAGACCGCGACGACGGGGCGCATCCCGCCGCGCGCGAGGCCCGCCGCCATCGTGACGGCATGCGCCTCGGCGATGCCGACGTCGTAAAACCGGTCCGGATACGTCTTCGCAAATTCGGTAAGGCCCGTTCCGCTCGGCATGGCCGCCGTGATCGCGACGAGCTTTTCGTTCTTTTTCGCAAGCGAGAGCATCGTGTCGCCGAACACCTCGGAACAGGTTTTCTGACGCTCGGGGCTGACCTTTCCGGTCATGACCTCGAACGGCGCGATGCCGTGGAATTTTTCCGGATTCTCGACGGCGAACGGATACCCTTTTCCCTTTGTGGTCACCGCGTGGAGCATCATGGGCTTTTTCAGCGCGCGGCAGCGGCGCAGGTACTTGATGATCTTCCGCACGTCGTGCCCGTCGATCGGCCCGAGATACAGGATGCCGAACTCTTCAAACGGCAGATTCGGCGCAAAGAAGCGCTTGAGGCGGTTTTTGAACTGCTCCATATGACGGCTCAGGAAATTCCCGAACCGGCTCGTTTCCAGCACGCCGGTGAGCGAGCGCTTGAACGCATTGTACGCGCGGTTGGTACGCATCGTCGTCAGCGAGTCCTTGATGCCGCCGACGTTTTTCGAGATCGACATCTGGTTGTCGTTGAGAATGATCAGAAGCGGGATCCTGTCGCTGCCCGCGTCGTCCAGCGCTTCGTAGGAGAGTCCTCCGGTCATCGCGCCGTCGCCGACCAAAGCGACCGCCATGCCGGATTCGCCGTTTGCGCGCATGGCGCGCGCAAGCCCGAGCGCCGCGGAGATCGCCGTGCTGGCATGGCCCGTATCGAACGCGTCGTGAACGCTTTCGCTGTGCTTCGGAAAACCGGAGAGCCCGCCTTCCTTCCGAAGCGTATCGAACGCATCCTTGCGGCCCGTCAGGATCTTGTGCACGTACGCCTGATGTCCGACGTCAAAAACGAGCTTGTCCGTCGGACTGTCGAACACGTAGTGCATGGCGACGATCAGCTCGACCGCGCCGAGACTGGACGCAAGATGACCGCCCGTTTTCGATACGTGCTCGATCAAAAACGCGCGCAATTCCTCACAAAGCGCCGGAAGCTGTTTTTCCGGAAGCGCTTTGAGATCCCGTATGCTGTTGATCGTGTCAAGCAGCGGATAGCTCATTTCAGTTCGTTCTGCTCCGTAACGCATCGACAAGCGACCGAAGCTCGTCTGCGGCCTCTCCGCGATACGGAGAGAGCAGCGCGAGAGCGCTTTGTGCCGCGTCGTCGATAAACGCGGCGGTCTTTTCGCGGCCGTAATAGGTCACGTACGTCAGTTTTTGTTCGGCGGCGTCCTTTTCCTCGTCAAGGAGGTCGTCCGTCATCTGAAACAGCAGCCCGAGCGTGTCGCCGAACCGCCGCATCTCCTCCGCCTTTTCCGGATCGGAACAGTATGCGCCCGCGACGCACGCCGCGCGAAACAGCGCTCCGGTCTTGCGCAGATGGATGCGTTCCAGCGTTTCCGCGTCGCGCCCGGTCAGATTCAGGTCGTCGCTCTGCCCGCTGACCATGGCGTACGCGCCTTCGAAGATCGCGCGCTTCGCGCCGTCGAAGCCGTTCTGCCGCATCAGAAGAAGCCCGGCCTTCGTCAGCAGACCGTCGCCCGCGAGGATCGCGTTCGCCTCGCCGAAGCGCACGTGATTGCTCGGCTTGCCGCGGCGCATTGCGTCGTCGTCCATCGCAGGAAGATCGTCGTGGATCAGCGAATAGCAATGCACCATTTCCAGCGCGCAGGCAAACGGCATTGCGTCCGTTTCGCGGCCGCCGAGCATTTCCGAAACGCGCAGCAGCAGACACGGGCGGATGCGCTTGCCGCCGTCCAGAAGGCTGTACCGCATGCTCTCGAGCAAAAGCGGCGCGGAATCGTCGGCGTCCATGTATGCGCGAAGCGCCTGTTCGATCCGTTCGGAAAGCGTCATTTTGCGCACTCCTGTTCGAAAGCCGCAAGCCGCTTTTCGTACGCATCGAGCGTTTCGGCGCATGCGCGGTACAGGGTCTCGCCCTGTTCGTAAAGACGGATCATTTCGTCGAGAGGAACGTTCCCGCTTTCCAGCTGCGCGACGATCTCCTCCAGCGCCTGTTGATTCTGTTCGTAGGTTTTCGTTTCGCTCATATCGTTTCCTTTCCGGTCACGTCCGCGCGGACCGCTCCGTCCGCAAAACGGATCGAGACCGTTTCACCGAGATCGATCTTCGCCGCCGTCTGAACGATCGTGCCGTCCGAACGGCTTACGAGTGCAAAGCCGCGTTCCAGCGTGCGCTGCGGGCTGTAGGCGCGAAGCTTCTCCGCCGTGCGCTCCGTTTGATGACGCAGCGTTTCCAGCGTCCGATCGCACTGCAGACGCATCCTTGCGCGGAAATCGTCGAGTGCAAGCCGGTCCTGTTCGATCGCGCGCCGTACGCGAAGCTTCGCGGCGTCCGACCAGATCAGATCGAGCCGGTCGCGCTTGCGCCCGATCCCGTTCTGCAGCGCGCCGGACAGACGGTCCCTCGCATTCGCGAGCGCATCCTTCAGCGCGTTCCATTCGGGAACGGCGAGCTCCGCCGCGGCCGACGGCGTCGGCGCCCGGAGATCGGCGACAAAATCGCTGATCGAAACGTCCGTTTCATGTCCGACCGCCGAAATGACCGGGATCGAACAGCGTCGGATCGCCTCGGCGACGGGCCGCTCGTTGAACGCCCAGAGGTCCTCCATGCTGCCGCCGCCGCGGCCGACGATCAGGACGTCGCAGCGGCGCTCCGCATCCGCGGCGCCGATCGCCTTCGCGATCTCCTCCGCCGCGCCCGCCCCCTGAACCGACGCGGGATACAGAATGACCGGCATGAGCGGAAAGCGCCGTTCGATGACGGTCTGCACGTCGTGACGCGCGGCGCCTGCCGCGCTCGTTACAAGCCCGACGGCCTTCGGCAGAAACGGGATCGGCTTCTTTTCGGATTCATCGAACCATCCGAGCCGTTTTAATTCTTCTTTATAGGCGGCGAACGCGGCGTACAGCGCGCCCTCGCCGCGCGGCATCATGCCGGTGACCGTCAGCTGAAACCGTCCGTCGCGCGGGTAAAGCGTTGCGCGTCCCGCGATGCGCACGCGCTGACCGTCCTTCGGAAGAAACCGCAGTCCCATGACGTTCTGCCGGAACATCACGCAGTTGACCGACGACTGTTCGTCCTTGAGCATGAAATACAGATGCCCGGACGAATGCCGTTTGACCGCTTCGAGCTCGCCCTCGACCGTCAAATCCTTGAGATTCGGATCGACGCCGAGGAGCAGATCGACGTATTCGTTCAGTTCATGTACCGAAAAGACGGGCTTCAGTTCTTCCATGCTGCGCTCCGATCCGCGCCGAGAAGCGCGACGCCGACGGCGTTGTCCGAGGAAAACTCCGGCCTGCCGAAATACAGCCGGCCGCCGAACCGTTCTCCGAGCAGTTTCCGCAGGAGAACGGACGAGGAGACGCCGCCGCACACAAGCACGGGAAGGTCGCCGTACCGCTCCGCCGCAGCGGAGAACATTTTGGAAAGCGTTCGGCTGAGGCAGTCGTACACGCCGTACGCAAGCTCTCCGTCCGGAACGGCCCCCTTCAGCCTCTGTGCGGCCGATTCCGCGCCGGAAAACGAACAGTTCGTTCCTTTCACGGCGCTCGGAAGCTTGACGTTTTTCCGCACGGCGCTCCCCGCAAGCGTTTCCAGATGCTTTCCGGCAGGAAACGGCAGCGAAAGGGCGACGCCGACGCGGTCGACGAACTGACCCGCATGCAGGTCGGTCGACGTTCCGACCGGCTCGATGCGATACGGCGCGTCGCGATGCGGCTCAACGAGCAGCAGATCGGTCGTTCCCCCGCTGACGTGCGCCGCGAGAAACCGGTCCGCGTCCAGAAGCGATTCGTTTCCGAACAGCGCCGCGCGGATATGCCCGCTCTGATGATCGACGCGGATCAGCGGAACGGACAACGCGGCGGACAGCGCCTGCGCCTGCGAAAGCCCGGCCAGGAACACCGGCATATAGCTGTCCTCCCGGGAGGTCGGCGAGGCGCTGACGGCGACTGCGCGGATCGCGGTCCGATCGACCGCGGAAAACAGTTCGCTCAGAAGATCCGGAAGCTGACGCACGTGCCGGAACAAGCCCTCGGACTGTCGAAGTCCCCGACCGCCCAAAGGCACGGAAAGCATCGTTCCCTTAAAGAAAACGATGCTCTGCTGATTCGCACATGCGACCGAGGTGGTGTAACAGCTCGTGTCGATCCCGAGACAAACCGGATCCGGCATGCTCAGTGCTCCTTCGCGATCGCGCCGAGAACGCCGTTGATAAACGCGGCCGATTTGTCCCCGCCGAACGTTTTGGCAAGCTCCACCGCCTCGTTGACGGTTGCGCCGACCGGGATGCTTTTTTCAAATAACAGTTCGTAGACCGCGACGCGGAGGATCGAAAGATCGACCTTCGCGATCCGAGGAAGCGACCAGTCCTTCGCGTTGGATCCGATCTCGGCGTCGATCGTTTCCAGATGCGCGTGTACGCCCTCGTAGAGCCTGTCCGAAAACACGGCGTCTTCTTCCGAGAGGACGCATTCGGATTGCTCGAGCGTGTTTTCAAGCGAATCTTCGCCGCCGACCGTTTCCGCGTACAGGCGCTTCATCGCGATCTCTCTGGATAACGTATGATTCATGCGCGTTTCCCCTTGAAGATGCTGCGGAAAAAGTCCTTGACCGCTTCAACGCCGCCCTTGTCGATCATTCTTCCGAAGAAGACCGCGATCAGAACGAGAACGCCCGCAAGAAGCGTCCACCAGAAGTTCGTCAGATAGATCATCAGCACAATGATCAGCGCAAGCGCGCTGAGGATGATCGCCCATTTGTGATTCTGACAAAACTCTTTCATTGTTTTCCAACCTCCGTTCCGTTGTACTCTTCGATTACGCTTCCGTCTGATCGACCGTAACGTCGACGGAACCGATCTCGGTCCCGCACAGATCCTTCAGCGCGGCCGCGATCGTGTCCTGCAGCGCGTGCGTGATCTCCAGAAGCGAGACCGTCGGCGCCGTGATCACGCGGACGTCGATCTTCACGCTGCTGCCGATCGCGTACGCTTTCGTCCGGCAGGACTTTACGTCGCGGTGCGATCTTGCGACGCGTTCCGCCGTCTGCGCCAGCGCCGAGAAGGACACCGCCGTTTCTCCGAGGGCGTTCTTTTCGATCAGGGCGCTCGTACGCCTGCTCAGACGGGCAAAGATGAGCCCGTACAGAACGAGCGTGCCGATCGCGCAGAGAACGATCGCCGCAAGGATCACCAAAAGCGCAGACGGAAAATGCCGGAGATCTCCGATGAGTTCCTGCATCCGCGCCGGCGGCACCGGCCATCCGATTACGGTCAGGATCAGGCATACGCCGCACACGACCGATAAAAACGCAAGAAATCCGGAAAGGATCCTGACTGCCTGCTTCATGAAACGTTCCCCTTACACATGCTTGTCCGAGCTTCGCTGCCGGAATCGGATCCGGCAGGAGCGATCATTTCACGCGGTTTTCGGTCTTGGGCTGTTCGGGAGCGGGTTCCTTCGCAAAGACGATCGAATTGACCGCGATATTGACCTGCACGACCTTGAGACCGGTCATGGTCTCGATCGCGTTCTTGACCGCGTTCTGAACCGAACGGCAGACGTCCTGGATCTTAAAGCCGTAGCGCACGATGATGTTCATATCGACCGCGCATTCGACGGTGCCGACTTCGACCTTGATGCCCTTGGTATAGTTCTTCTTGCCGAGTTTCTCGCCGAGTCCCTCAAACGCCGATCCGCTCATGCCGTATACGCCGTCGACTTCGGCTGCCGCGAGCGTCGCGATGGTCGCGACGACGTCTTCCGCAAACACGACTTTGCCGCCGTTCTCTTCGGAATCAACGGTGATATTCTTGTATTCGCTCATAGTACTCCTCCTGAGTTCTTGGATTTCTATAGATAGAAAAAGTATACCATCATTCTTCCAAAAAGTAAACCCATGAAAGAGATTTCCGTTTGTTCAGAGCGTCGTGCTGATCTTTACGTTTTCCGCGCTCTTCCCCGTCTCGCGGAGAACGATATCGAGAATCTGGGCGACCTGCTCGTCGGAAAGCGTATCCGCGCCTACGACGACGTTGACGTTTCCCTGATGGATCGAAACGATCACGTCGGTAAAGCCCTTCGCGCGAACAAGGTTTTCGACCGTCAGTTCCGTTTCCATCGCGTTGACCAGATCCAGTTTGCTTCGCTGCGCGTCCGACAGCGTTTCCGCGTCCGCGCCCTGCGCGACGATCGCGTCGAGATACGCCAGTTCCTGTGTCCGGACGTTGTCGCGCTCCTCGCGGTAGCTTGCGAAAAAGTTCGGATCCCTTGCCCGTGTCTGCGCGGAGACCTGCGTGACGTTCGCGTCCGCGGGCGCAGACGTTTCCCCGGACGAAGCGCCGCCGCGCCCGACCAGCAGGTTCGTTACGACGGCGGCGGCCACGAGCAGACACAGACCGGCTGCCGTCAGTACGCGTTTGTTCAGCCATTTTCCATAGCGACGAATGAATTCCTTCATAATTCCCTCCTGAAATGATGTTTTATGATCCGAATGACATTTCAAACACTTCGATCCGCGAGATCGGGATCCCCGTTGCGGCACACACCGCCGCCTGCAGTTTTTCACGCACGGAGAAATCCGACGCGCCCTCCGCGACGACGATCACGCCTCGAATGACCGGCTCCTTTTCGTACAGCACGATCGGCGCCCGGCCCTGCTCCGTTTCCACTGTCGCGGGCTCGGTGACCTCGCGTGTTGAGCGCGAGGTCTCGCTGCCTCCCGTTCCGTTCGCATCCTTTACGTCCTCATCGGTCTGCCGTACGGTTGCCGTGACGATCTCCCCGTTCGTCTCATACGTTACGAGAACGTCCACCCTGCCCGCGCCGCGGATCTCGGAAAGCACCTCGATCAGCCGCTGCTCCAGCGCGTCCCGTTGACCGGTCCGCACCGGTTCGGCGGTGACGGCGGCGGTCTCCTTCGGTGCGTCCGCCCGGCATCCCGATCCGGTGCCGAGCAGATACAAAAGAACGGCCGCAAGTCCGATCGCGGCATACGGAACGTACGCGAGTCCGGGGTTTTTCTTTACGCGCGCTTTCCACCATTCCGCCGTCGCGCCGCCGTCCTTCTTCTGCATCTTAATCCCTCCGTTATCGAAATATGCCTGTAATCTTCTCCGCGAAAAACGCGAGGAAGAGCAATCCGATCGCCGTACGCGCCGCCGTGCGCGATCCGCTGCGCGGAAGAAGCGTTTCGGCGATTGCGCAGAGCATCCCGGCCGCGGCGATCGGTACGACGCAGGCGAACAGCGCGGTCACGCGATCCTCCCCGCGCCGAGCACCGGCGCGATCACGAGCAGGGACATGGCGACGGCCGCCAGTTTCGCGAGCAGCAGCAGATGCAGAGTGTCCCCCATTCCCCGCAGCAGGTCCGCGTACGGTTTTCCGGACAGCGGTTCCGCAAGCATCGACGCCGCGCGCAGCGCGCAGCGCGTCCAAAATACGGAAAGAACCGGCTTTGCGGCGATCAGCAGGATCAGGACCGTTCCCGTAAGCCCGAGCGCATTCTTCACGAACTGCAGGCAGCGGAACGCGGCGTCGACCGATTCCGAGAGCACGCCGCCGACGGCCGGAACGCTTCCAGCCATCAGCTTCGTCGTTTTCAGCAACAGCCCGTCCGCGCCGCCCGCCGCCGCGCCGCGGATCGCCGTGAACAGCAGAAACAGCGAACAGGTCGTGCCGAGGATCCATTTTGCCGCACGGTGCAGCAGTCTTCCGATCGAAGCGAGACGTCCCGTTCCGCACGCGTCCAGCGCATAGAGAACGCCGCCGACGGCTGCGAGCGGCACGACGCACGTTTCAAGCAGATACAGCACCGTTCCGGACAGCAGTTCGCGCGAGGCCGTCAGGAGCGCCGCCGTGTGTTCCATGCCGCCTAAGACCAGAAACCCGACGATCGCGGGAAGCGTCAGCTCCGTCGTCCGGAAGATCAGCCGGACCGCGCCGGACGCGGTGCGGATCCCGGAAGCGGCCGTGACCAGTACGGCGCATGCCGTGACGACGCGCAGCGTGATCTTCGCCGGCTCCGCCATTGCCGACGCGTCGGAAAGCCCTCCGATCGCGGCGCTGCATACGGCGAGTCCGATAAGCACGGTCAGCATGACCGCCGCGCTTTTCAGCCCGGGCAGCAGCAAGTCTTTGAGACGGCTTCCGATCCCGTGCGACGGATCCGGTTCCTGCATGCGTATGATCGCGTCCAGATACCGGGAAGGCGTAAAACCCGCGTCGTATCCCTCGGCTTCGAACCATCGATCCCATTCGGACAGGTCGATCGTCCCCGCGAGCGCTTCGATCGCATCGTCGGTCTCCTGCGAGCCGGAGAACAGCAGCACGGGCGCAAGCGCCAGGACCGCGATCACGA
>JAEEGL017224227.1_pt1 | contig 42131 bp, 17 predicted proteins | sample 9134231 | NCBI WGS metagenome assembly JAEEGL01 (sample SAMN16246548, study PRJNA631951) | gut metagenome | biome: gut microbiome; feature: rumen; material: fiber-attached | host: Bos | place: Iran: Karaj | collected 2018-10
AGCGGCGCTGCACGGGCGGCGCCGCGGGGGGGGGGGGGGGGGGGGGCGGAGCGGGAGGGGGGGCGGGGGGGGGTGGAGGGGGGGGGGGTGACGACAACGGGAAGGCGAGCAGGTGAGGAAGGAAGCACTGAAGCAACAACGAAGGAAGAAACAACCAAGGAAGAAACTACAAAAGAAGAAACCACAACAGAAGTTGAAACTACAACAGAAGAAGTAAACGGAACTGTTAAGGTTGAAGGATACCAGATTAGTACAAGATACGAAGGATTCAGAGTGATCGGATCTGTTGAACCAAAGGTTAACGGAAAGAGAGTTCAGAAGTTTGGTACAGTTTATTCAATCAAGACATTGAATGGAAAGACTGATACAGGTATCACAGAAGATGATCTTGTAGTTGGATCAACCCACGAATATGTAGCAGCTTATGAATGTACATCTGCAGGTATTATGAATACTCAGTTTGGAGATTCTGAAACAGCTACATACTACGCAATGACAATGAAGTTTGGTCGTAAGAATGTGAATGCATTCGTAACAGAGTATTGTGTAAGAACATACGCATTGTTAGAAGATGGAACATATGTATACAGTGATGCAGTTAACTTTACAGTATTCAACATTGCTAAGGCAGCATATGACAGAAATCTTATGACAAGCGAAGCAGGACACAATTATCTGTATGACACAATCATTAAGGTAGTTGACCCAAGCTATGAAAGAAAAGATTTTCACTGGCCCAGCACCTATGCCCCAGTAGATGATCTGGATTAAGAAACAAATAATTGAGTGGAGACCGAAAGGTCTCCGCTTTTTTTTGTTGTGAAAAAAGGTGTAAATTTTTTAGAAAAGGGTGTAAAATTTTAAGCTCGATTGTTTGAAAAATTTCAATATGATAGGATTGTGGAATGTAGGAAAACTTTGTCAGGAGAAAAAAAGAAAGAGGAGAAGATGTTATGTTGAGAAAAGGAATTGCATATGTAACAGCCGCAGCTCTTGTGGTGACTTCTATTGTCTTTACACCTGTTAAAAAGCAGACGGTACAGGCAGAAGTAGCTGGCCCGGGAGAATCCGGATGGAACTTGGTATGGAGTGATGAATTTAATGGAAATGCATTGGATACCAGCACTTGGATTCGTGAAACAGGTGGTACTGACGGCGGCGGTTGGGGAAACAACGAACTGCAGTATTACACAAACAGAACGGACAACAGTTATGTCTCTGATGGGACATTAAAAATGATTGCTAAAAGAGAAAACTATAATGGATGTAGATTTACATCTGCAAGATTGAAAACAGCAGGAAGAAAGTCCTTTAAATATGGAAAGATGGAAGCCAGAATCAGAGTATTAGGTGGAAATCAGGATGGTGTATGGCCTGCATTTTGGATGATGGGTGATGACGGATTGCCTTGGCCAAGATGTGGAGAATTGGATATTATGGAACATGCCAACGGACGTGATTATGTAGAAGGAACACTTCATTGGGGTGAAAACGGAACGGATGCTCATGTATTCTGGGGAAGTTATTCAAACCGAGACTATTATTATTTTAATGATAATGCGAACAATGGTATTACTGCATGGCATACCTATGGTGTAACATGGGATGAAAGTTCTGTAAAATGGTATGTGGACGGAAATGTTTATCTTACAGGATACTTTGGAGCTAATAATGCGTATGCATTTCAGAAGGCGCATTACTTCCTTCTAAACTTGGCATTAGGAAGTAACAATACACCGTATACCGGTGGTGTTGCACCAAACAACAGCTTCCAATCAGCAACAATGGAAGTAGATTATGTACGTGCATATTCTTATAATGGTTCCAACAGTGGTGGAGGTTCAACACCGGCCGGATACACAGCTTGTGGAAAAGGAAACTGGAATGACGTTGGAGCATGGAGATATTACGTAGGTGATGGAGCAGCAGCATATAAGGGTGGAAACTCTATCAACGATTTCTCAGTTTATGTGCAGACAAAACCAACTTGGGACTGGGGTATTCAGGCAAAACCTGAAATCTCATTAGAAGCAAATACAACATATAACTATACAATTAATGCAACATCCAGCAAGGCAACAGGTGCCTTGGTTGTAAACCGTGACCTTGGCGGAAACGGCGTTGGAACAATCGTTAATAAGGGAATCATTGCAGGAAACAATACATTCAGCGGTTCCTTTACAACCGGTGGAACAGCCGGAGAAGAACTGGTATTTGACCTTGCAAATATTGATTCGGATACAACTTTTAGCATTACAAATGTATCGATTACAAAACAGTCAAACAATAACCCGACAACTGCTGAACCTACCACAGCACAGCCAACAACAGAACAGATTGTTGGTACTTGGGAAGCAGTTCCAAACAGTACAGGATTGACATATTATACAGGAACAACAGCAACAGTTGTTAACGTACAGAATCCCGGATGGACAGAAGGAAATTACTCCGGAGACGGAATTTACATGAACGTTCCGGAAGCAATTAACTCTATTACATTGAACGGAAATAATGCCGGTGTCCATGTAGAAGGTGCCGGTGCATTGGTATACCTGTCAGCATTGAAGACAGGAGACAATACAGTATCCATCACCTATGGTGGAAACAAGACAACTACAGTACAGATTAAAAAGGCAGCAGCAGAAGTAACAACACAGGAACCAACGACAGAAAAGCCTGCTGATGGATTTACAGCAGTGCCAGCATCAGATTTGCAGGTAGGAGATTTCACTCTTTATGCTGCAAACGGCTCTTGGACTACAGGAAAAATGTCTTACAAAGGAACCGGAAATAACATGGACCTTACAGTAAGAGTAGATGAGGCCAGCGGTGAAGTAGGAAGCTGGGGGCTTCAGATGAAATATCCTGTAACTGGATTAGACCCAACAAAGACTTACGATGTTGCAGTAAAATATGAGTCAACAAAAGCAGGAACCATTCTTGCAAAGATTGAAGAAGGATCCGGTACCGATGGAAACCAGCAGAACGTGACAACAGCAGTAGGAACGACAAACTATACCACTTCTGTTAGTGGGGAAAGTCAGTATAAGGTAGTTCTCGAACTTTCCGGAATGCCAAACGGAACAGAATTGAAGATGAAATCCATCACCTTCACACCGAGAGAAGTTCCGACTACAGCAGAACCAACAACTGCAGAACCGACTACAGCAGAACCAACAACTGCTGAGCCGACAACAGAAGAACCTACTACAGTAGATCCAAAGACCAAAGTAAAAATCAGAGGATATCAGATTAGTACAAAGCATGAAGGATATAGAGTTGTAGGTTCCGTAGAACCGACAATCAACGGAAAGAACGTTGAATCTTACGGTGTAGTTTACGCAATTAAGAACCTTTTTGGAACAACAGATACAGACGTTACCGATGCAGATATGGTGGTTGATTCAACACATCCATATGTAAAAGCTTTTGAAGCAAATGATTCTGCAACATTGAATGCACAGTATGGCGATTCAACAACAGCGATTAACTTTGCTCAGGTAATGAAGTTTGGTAGAAAGAATGTTAAGGCATTCAACACCGTTTATGCCACAAGAGTTTATGCTCGCCTGGAAGACGGAACCTATGTATACAGTGACGTGCAGCAGTCTTCTGTATTCGCTATTGCAAAGAAAGTTTATGATAACGGATTGATGTCAACTTATGCAGCACACAATTATCTGTATGAAGAAATTTTGAAAGTGGTAGATCCAAGCTATGAAGCTGTGGATTTTGATTGGAAGGAAAAAACCGTTGATCCTGGAATGTTTTAGAAACTAAAAGGATTGTTTATTGAAAGTGGGAGATTATTATATGTTAAGAAAGGGATTATCATTGCTGTTAGTAATGGCACTGGTGGTAGTAACAATGCACTACGTACCAAAGTCTGTTACAGCAGCGCAAAGCGACGCTCAGTCTTATGACTGGAGTGGCGTGAACTTTATTGGTTGTGATGGAACTGCCGGAGATTATGTAAACAAAGTAAAAGTAGCTGTTGTGAACAATAGCGGCTTACAGGACGTTGTAAACATTCAGACCGGACAGGCAACACAGCCGGGCATTTATGTTACATTTAAATCAGCAGAATTTGCCAGCTTTACCTTAAACGATGAAACCTTCACATCTTATGATGTGCAGGGTGCCGGCGTTTGGATTCATATAGCGGCAATTACAGAACAGTATAATGACCTGATTGTAAAAAAAGGAAACGGCGAAGTGATGGCTGAACTCTATATTTACAAAGCAGGTTCTGAGGAAGAATCTTCTAGTGAAGCAACTTCAGAGGAAGAATCAACCACAGAAGCGGTTACGGAAGAACCGGGACTTGCTGCACCAACCGGTGTGGCAGCATACAACTTCTACGGAAACGGAAAAGGTTATCAAGTATGCTTTAAGGAAACTGCCGATGCAGTATCATACAACATTTATATGGATAATTCCGCAGTGCTTGCTACAGTGGCAGGAACAGACGAATTTATCAATGCATCTGTATTTGCAACATATGCAGACAATGCATTGCACAAACTCTATGTTCAGGCTGTAGATGCAGAAGGAAATACGTCCGAAAAGGTATCCGCAAAAGTAAGAGTAACAACATTAACTAATTCATCTGCAGATCCAACAGATGTTTCTCGTGTATACGTGGTAACAAACTCAGATGATGAAATTATAAAAGCATCAAAGACGAAAGCATCTTTAACTGTTGTCAGTGGTGACAATGCAATCAAGAATACTTTTGAAGGCGGTAGTATTAAACTTCGTGGAAATTCCACATCGATTGCTGACAAGAAAGCATACAATATTTCATTTAACAGCAAACAGAAAGTTATGGATGGTGCCGCAAAAGGAAAGAAATGGTGTCTTCTTGCCAATGCCTATGAAAAGACATTGATGAGAAATAAACTTGCCATGGATTTCGGTAGAACTTTAGGCGGCGTGGCAGCACCGGAAGAGCATTACGTGGATTTATACATTGATGGCGTTCTGATGGGAAGTTATGTCATGAGTGAACCGGCAGACAACGGTCGTTCTGGTGTGGCTTACAATGAAGATGGAAAAGATGTTTTAATTGAATTAGAACAGAATGATAAAGATGAATCTGCTGATGGAGCAGCATACTATACTACATCCAGACTTGGAAGACGTTTTGCCTGTGAAGATTTGGAAGATGAAGTAAAAGCACTTTATGAATCAGGCGTAACATCATCTGGCGCCATTGCAGCAAACCTTCGTCAGAATTATCCGAAGTTTAGTAATATGATTACTACCTTGGATAACTTTGAAACGGCATTGGTAAATACTTCATCCGATGCAGTGTTTGACTATATTGACGTGGATTCTTTCGTCAGCATGTACATTGTTAATGAATTATTCCAGACGGTAGATTTCGGATACAGCTCTGTAAAATTCTACATTACTTATGACGAAAATGATGCACCGACAATTCATGCAGGTCCGCTTTGGGACTTTGACTTGTCATCCGGAAACTCCGGAGATGCAAGCTGCAGAACTTATAACACATTCCGTGGACAGAATGTTAATCCATGGTTTAATTACCTGATGAAGAACAATACCTTCAAGAACAGAGTATTGGCCAAGTATGAAGCAATGCAGCCAACGATTCAGAATCTCTATCGTGATAATGCATTGGGACTTTCAAAGATTCATCAGAACGAAGCGTTGATGGAAGCTTCCAGAATCAGAAACTACAGCACAGCAGGTTGGTCTGTAAATGTAGCGGATGGTGCTGAATACAGAGTATATCGTTATAGCTATAGTACTGACAGCCCATATAACACATATACTTACGACCAGCATATTTCCTATTTGGAAAACTGGTTAAAGAACAGAAATGAATGGATTTGTACCCAGTGGGGTATCGACTATACCGCATACGAAAGCGAGTATAATTCAGATTCAACAATTACTTCCGATTTAGGTATCACAGGATACCAGATGACTTCCACATACAATGGGGAAGACGGAAGAATGGGACTTCGAGTAATCTTCCAGGTAGAAGAAACCGTAAACGGACAGACACCTGTAGAAACCGGTCTGGTATATGGATTGGACTATGATGGTTCCATTACAATGGATGATGTATTGGTTGGCTCAGAGAGTCAGTTTGTTGCATCCTTTGCAGCACCGAGAGAAAACAAGATGACAAAGCAGATGGGTGATTCTGCTACTGCATCTTACTACTCAATGGTAATGAACACAGGACAGGACAATGTTCGACCTGCAGCGTTTACCACAACCTATTTTGTACGTGCATATGCAAAGATGAGCGACGGTTCTTATGTGTACAGCAACACTTGTGCATACACTGTATTCAGAGTGGCAAACTTCCTGTATCGCAATACATTATCAAACAATTTATCAACACATAACTACTTGTATTCGAAAATATTAGCTTACGTAGATCCTACTTACAAAGAAGTAGAATATGATTGGAGCAAAGTAGTAGCAAAATTCTCATAAAAAAGGGGTGCGGTTCTTCGGAATCGCACTTTCTTTTTGCTCTGAAAACTATGATGAAACTGTGAAAAAATCATAGGATATTCATTGAATGAAAACGGCTTGTATGGTATAATCACTCCTATTGAAAGGGTCGGAGAAAAATGAATATGGAGGAGAAGAAATGAGAAAAGTACTCAGAAAAACGCTGTCAGGAATGATGGCTGTTGTTTTGATGTCCACAAGTATTACATTCTATGGCATTAAGACAGCAAACGCAGATGCGATTAACCTGGAAGGGGTTACCTGCACACAGAACATTGTAAACGGAGAAGATGCAGGAATTATTGGAATGATTACTTCCGACACAGTAACTATTGATGGGGTGGAATATAACAACTATGCCCATTACACGGGACTTCGAGCAAGTGCAACTACAGAGTTGCAGGAAGCTGATAAAGCAATTGACAGGAAACTTAACACACGTTGGGAATCTATTCAAGGATTGGACAATCAGGACCTGACAGTTTATTTGGGAAACAGTTATGCAGTTAAGGGATTGGCAATTTACTGGGAAGGTGCTTCTGCAGCAGATTATGTACTTCAGGTATCTGATGACGGAATCAATTATCAGGATGTAACAGAGGTGCAGACTACATTTCAGAAGCGTTCAGAACAACTGACATTTTCTTCTGAAATCAACACCCGTTATATTCGTATTAGTTGTAAAACAAGAACAACAACTTACGGATTTTCCATTTATGAAATGGGAATTTTCGGAAGCGATGCGCAGAAAGAAGAAATCAAACAATTAGCAAATCTGAAAGTAGAAAACTACTTTGCATATTCAGGAAAGTATATGATTTACTTTAACGAAGCAACCGGTGCTGCAAGTTACAACGTATATATTGATGACAGTAAAACACCAATCAAGAATATTGCTTCATCCGGAAGTTATATCGAAGCAAAAGACTTGCAGGGAGTAGCTGCAGGAACCCATACAATGCGTGTGACAACCGTGGATGCAGAAGGAACAGAAAACGGTGAAATCACCACAACCTTTAAGGTAACAACAGATGAGGGAACTTACACAGAAGTACCTCAGATTTATATTTACACCGAAAAGACAATTGAAACAGAATATCATCAGGATAAAGATGTTACAGTAACTGTAGTGGACAAAAAAGGCGGTAAGAACAAAGATTTGACTGCTTCTGACTGTAATATCAAGATTCGTGGTAACACAACAGCCGGAGCGCCGAAAAAGCCTTATAACATTAAGTTCAACAAGAAACAGTCCGTACTTGGTATGGGAAAAGCAAAGAAGTGGTGTCTTCTTGCAAACTCTTTTGATAAGTCCCTGCTTCGTAACTACCTTGCTTACAACTTCGGTAGAGAAAACGGCGTAACTTATACAAACAACAACAGATTCGTAGAAGTTTACGTAAACGGTGTGTTCCAGGGGAACTATTTGCTGACAGAAGCAGTGGAAGCCAAGAAGGAACGTGTCAATGTTGATGCTTATGTGGCAGACAGCAATGATGTGTTATTGGAATTAGGACACAGAGATTATGAAACAGATGTGGATCATTTTACAACAAGTGTTTTGGGAACAACATTTGACATCAATGATCCGGAACGTGGTGATGATCTAACAGATGAACAGGTAGATACAAAGATTGCCAATGTCAAAGCCTACCTGGAAGAATTCGAGACTGTATTGAAAACACAGGATTATGATGATATTCTTCAGTACATTGACGAAGATACATTTGTAGACTTCTATATTGTAAATGAATTATTCAAGAACGTAGACTTTAACTTTAGCTCAACAAGATTTTACATTAAGGGTGACAAAATCTATGCAGGCCCAATGTGGGATTTGGATTTATCCAGTGGTAACTGCAAGAGTACAATGTATCACGATTATTACGGGGATGATGGTCTTAGCTACACAGGATATTACTGTACCGGCATGAAGTGGTATAGTGAATTGTTGAAGAATCCATACTTTATGGAAAAAGTAAAAGAAAGATATGCGGAACTTCAGTACAAAATTCAGAGCCTCTACAGAGAAGATTCCGTAGAAGAAATCGGTATCGAAAAGGCTGTGGAAACTTATGGCGCATCCTTTGAAAGAAATTATAAAGCTAAGGTGAATCTTGGTGCCGGTTGGGAACTGACTAACGAAGATGGATACAGTTATGCAGCTGAGTCAGGATGGAGAACATGGCAGGAACCAATTGAGTTCTTAAGAACATGGCTTGATAACAGAAATGCTTGGCTTTGCCAGCAGTGGGGAATCAATGCTGAAGAAGCATACGAAGAAACCGATCCTGGTACAGTGAAAGTGACTATTAACGGTAGCCAGATCAGTACCGTTTACGAAGGATATCGTGTGGTTTATTCCATCAACAATCCAACAAAAGCAACAAGAGTTGGCTTGATTTACGGACTTAGTGACTACGCATCAGATAGCGATATGGTACTGGACAGCACAGCTCCAACTGTTTATGCATACGAAAACAGTGAAGAAGGAACGTTATCTGTGAACTTTAGTAAGAGTAAAAAAGGTCAGAGTTATGCAATGGTAATGAAAAACATTAAGAATGTCAATTTCTATACTGCACCAATCAGCGTTAGAGCATACGCAGTGCAGGAAGACGGAACTGTTGTTTACAGCGATGTAAAACATATGACTGTTTACAATGTAGCTGATTACTTATATCAGAACTTAAAGATGAATAATCTTTCCGGACATAACTATTTATTTACAGACATTTTATCCTATGTAAATCCGAACTATGAACAGAAAGATTTCAATTGGTCAGATGCTTTAGCACCAATGAACTAAAAGTGTTTATTTTTGAAAAGCCTTTACCGTAAAGAGCGGTAAGGGCTTTTTTTATGCGATAAAATGCATACTATATCACATTGTTATCAAAAACAAACGGTTTGCAGAAAACGCTTGCGACATTCAACCCCAAGTGTATAAAGGAATTTGAAATAAAGTGTTGTGAACCGTTTCAATTATTTGAAAAAGGAGTTGAAAAATGATATATTTATTATGATAGACTAAGTATACTTTGGTGGAGTGCACCCTTTTTTAGGAAAAAGAGGAGAAGTGGGAAAAAACAAAGTAAAAAAGGGAGTTGACTTTTGGTTCAATTAGCAGCAATTCAGAATCGTCTGGAAGGGTGCTAATTGAATCGAAAGTCTCGCAGAAGACTTTAAAGGAAACTGGGAAGAAACTGAAGTGTATGGTCTAAATAATAAAAAGAAAGGAAAAGAAAGTATGAAAGGAACGATGAAAAAAATTATTTCCGTAGTATTGGCTCTGGTTATGGTGATAACCGGGTTACAGTATAGTCCGAGTACTACGGTAAAGGCGATGGAAATCACGACGGCTGGTTATACCTATTCTATTAGCGGAGTAAGCGGAACCATTGTGGGATTTACAAACAATGGTAATAATAATAATGCTTTTAACTTTGCATGGAATGGGGATTATGCAACCACTGTAGATGCTACGATTTCAGGAGACGGATTGGCGTCTACGCCTTTAAAAAGTGGTATCACAAATGGTGGAAGTATTACGATTGCTGAAATTACAGCGATTGTAAATACAGAAGGGACATATACCATTTCATTTGTTGGAAACGGAGGAAACAGTAATCCAAATAATGATACAACGGCGACAGCTACCTTAACAATCGCTGAGGCAGCTGCACCGGAACCGATAGTGGATGGAACTGAATTGATTCCGGTAGCTAAGCAGAATAGCGGAATACTTAGTATTCCAACATATGAAGGTGGAAATCCTTACGACAATGAATACAAAGTTGAAAATTTGAATATCGTGGAAAATGTATGGTACGTTGCAAAATATACCATTACATCTGATGTTCAGAAATGGTTTGAGTTAAGACTACAGAATTCATCAGGTTGGTCAGATTATAGTAGAAAGGGCGTTCCGGCTCAGCAGGTTCAGGTTAACGCTGGAGAGACTGTTACTCAGACATTAGTGTTCCAGGCAAATCAGAGTACAAATGCAGGTGTATTTGATATCTGCATGGGAAAGATTAATAATGTTACTGCCAATGCTGCAACAGTTCAGATTACCAATATCAGCTTGAAAACATATAGTACTCAGGCTGCAGCAGAAGCTGCAACAGCTGCAGAAATAACTACACCTATTGAAGAAACTTCGTCAGTAGAAACATCTACAGAGGAACCTACATTGAATTGGCAGACAGATGCAAATTTGACAGCTTACTTTGGTAGTGGAGCAAGATATGCATATGTAACATCAAATCCTGGAAATGGTGATGACAAGTTCCTAGGTGGTACTTTCACTATTCATGCAGATAAAATCAATATTACTGCAGGCGCACATGGTGTAGGTGGTACTGGATCTTACATCAAATTAAATGGAACACAGGTGGATGAAACATCAGCAGATTATGCATTGAATCGTAATTGTATGTTTTCACAATTCCATTATGGAATAAATACGATACAGTTCATTGGTAACTATACTGCTGGTAATTCAAATCTTAATGTTGAATTTACGTTGTATGTAGATGTTCCGGATCGCGCCGGCAACTTTATGATTGATGATTACTCTGCATATACAGGAAAATATATTGCAAAATTTGATAATATTGGAAATACTATTTCCAAGTATGATGTATATGTAGATGGCGTTAAGACAGATATTACATTGTCTGGTAGTGGAGATTTCTTTACTGTTGCCGATTTGGAAGCGGAAGAAATTTCTCCGGGCTCACACACTGTTACAATTACAGGTGAGTATGCAAACGGAAATGAAACAATTGCTTCTGTAGACGCAACAATTAATGTTCCAGCATCTGCAGGAACCAATGGGGATATTGCACAGATTTACATTCAGACAGATAATACATCTTTATCGCCGATAGAACAGGAAAGTAAGACAGTAATTGATAAGGTTAATGTAGGAAAACAAGCAGCTGCAATCACAGTAATTGATAAAGATGGTGTACAAAATCCATATAAAGTATGTGAAGATGCAGCAAAGACTACTGTTAAGGTGCGTGGAAACTCTACGGCCGGAGCGGTAAAGAAAGCATATAACATTACGTTCAATTCTGGAAGAGATTTGTTTGGGTTAGATGGCTCAGCATCACCAGCAAAGAAGTGGAGTCTTCTTGCAAATGCGTTTGACAAATCCTTAATTCGTAATTATTTAGGATTTGATATTGCACATCATGTATGGGCTGATAATGCTACGCCTGACTATAACAGCCAATGTAAATTCGTTGATTTGTATTTTAACGGAGTTTATATGGGTAATTACTTGTTGATTGAATCTGTGGAAACCGGAGCAGGACGTGTTAATATTGATTCGCAGAATGCATCAACATACAATACAGAGGCGTTGCTCGAATTAGAAGAAATTCATGCAATCGGTGAGGAAGCAAATTTCACAACAAGTCGTTATGAACAGACATTTATTTTTGGATCACCGGAAACAGCTGATGATATTGGTGGCTCAACCAGCATGGTTGGCGAACAAACGTTCTTTGAAAAGAAACAAGCGGATGTGGCTGATATATTTAATGATTTTGAAGATGACTTATATGCAGCGGAACAGGATCCTACAAATGAGACGAAGTGGAATGCAGTTTTAGCTGACATTGATTTAACATCCTTTGTTAAGTTTTACTTAGTCAGTGAAATTATGACTACAAAGGACTTTAATCAGAGTTCTACAAGATTTTATGTTCACAATGGAAAGATTTATGGCGGACCACTTTGGGATATGGATTACTCCAGTGATAACAACTTAGATAATCCAGTGTATACAAGAGAATACCAGAGAAGAATGCCATGGTTTGACCATTTGATGAACATTCCTGCATTCAAGACAGCAGTGGTAAATGAATACAGATCAATTCGCCCATATGTAATGAGCTTGTATGCAAATAATGGTGGTATTGATACATTGGTAACGAGTATTGCTGGTTCTGCAAGTAGAAACTATTCTGCAAGAAATAATGGTGGAGCAGGATGGTCGATTAATACAGCGGATACTGGTGATTCATACGGATATATGCAGATGATTACTAATGGTGTTGCAGGAGCGACTGCTTACACAAGTTACAATGCTGCAAATGATTCTACCAGTGCTGTAGCTCAGGTTAAGAATTATTTCCAAGAGAGAATAGCAGGTTTAGATGAAACATGGGATGTTTCTTATGATGCAACAATTGATACTACCGGCGGTGAGGTGGTAGTATCTTGGGATGCAATGGAAGGCACAACAGGATATCGCCTTACATTCTCAGGAAAATATACAGCGCCGGGAGCACCGGAACAAGCACTGGTACAGCAGATTGATGACGATTACACAGCGCAGACTGTTGATGTACCGGCAGGAACAACAAGCTATAACTTAACAACAAATGGTTATGAAGTTGAAGACGGAACAGATATTACAGTTGCATATAGTACAGATAGTGGAAGTACTTATACGACACTGGATACAGTGACTTATAATGCACCAGTACCTGAACCGGAAGTTGCAACCATTTCTCTTAATGCTAGTGCAGTAAATTATAGAATCAGTGCAACTTGGGCTAACCCAACTGGAACAGCACATGCATATGCATACCTTAACAGCGTTGCACCAGGAAAGAGTGTAATTGCAGCGAATAATTGGGATTTCAATACTCAAGCTGAACAACCTATGACGGGAGTTGATACAGTCTCAAGAACAAGAGATAGTTCTGTTACTGTTGAATATGGAAATACATATACAATTATTGTTGAAGCTTATGATTCAGAAGATAATTTAATTGGAAGAGGTGAAGCAGAGGTTACTATTCCAAATGCATCACAAGAAGAAATTCTTAAAAATCGTGTAGGACAGTTGGATAACTTGGCACGTAATAAAACACCGATGGTAGGTTCTAATTCTGGAGCTGCAAATAATTTGGTAGACGGAAACACTGGAAATAGATGGCAAGCAGATAAAGCTGTTGATAATACGTATTTTGGCGTAGATTTGGGAGCAGTATATTCAATAGACCGTGTATTAGTGTGTTGGGAGAACAGTTATGCGACTGCTTATACCGTTCAGGTTTCAACAGATGGAGAAAGTTATACAACAGTTGATACAGTATCTGGGGTGAGTGGAAACAATCCTGATAAATTGAGTACATTTGAACCGATATATGCCAGATATGTAAAGATAGTTGCTACCACGTTAAGTGGTAATGCTACAGCTTATGGAATGTCTGCATATGAACTTGCAGTATTTGGAGGAGATATCACACCAGGGGTAAATGATTCGGGATGGGTACAGGTACCTAATTCTTCACATTATTGGTACTATGTTCCAAATAACTATTCGTTTAATGTTAACACAGCTGGTGCAACAATGCAGGGAATGGAAGAAAGGATTTATTTTCCATTCTATGGTCAAATAAATACAACTCCTAAGTCAGCAACGTTAGGAAGTACAGATTTAACAAACACAGGAAATGCTCAAGTTTGGCTTCCTACAAGTTTGATCGCATCAAACAATACAGTTTATAAGTTGACGTTCGTTGACAATGATGATGAAAAAGCAGTTGTCTATTTTAAGAAACAGACAGAGGCGAATTATACACCAACAGGTATTGCAATTACTCAGGCAGGTGTAATGACGTGGACACCAAGTGCTGATGCAACTACCGCAGGAGCAACATATTCAGTAACATTTAATGGTTCTACAACAAATAATATTTCAACAGGAACCACAACTCTTGATTTAACAGGAGTTGCATATGGAGAATATAATGTTGTATTAAAAACATATGTTGCAGGAAGTGAAGTGGATTCGCAGACAGTTTCCTTCAAGTATAAGGATCCGGAAGTAGTAGATTCTACACTTCATAAGACAGGCAATAATCAGATTGCATGGGAAAAGGAACGTTGTGATTACTTATCTTGGGATGCAGTAGCTGGACATACCTATGCAGTTTATGTAGATGGTAAACTTTGGGAAGATGAAATTACAGAAACTTCTTATAAACTTCCGGCTTATGCATTAGTAGATACTGAAAATGGTACATTGGATAAAAATGATCAGGCTCAGACTAGAGGAACACATTCAGTTTCTGTAGTTGCTATTCCTACAGAAGGAACAGCACCGGCATTATTTGAAAATGTAAATTCGAAGAAAGTAATTGGAACGGACAACTTTACATTAAACTTAAACTATATTTATGGTGATGGAACAGATATTTGGAATGATACAGGTGTTCCAAGTAAGTGGAACTTTACCATTACTCCGGAAGATGGAGAAACATCCGGATTAAAGGCTACATACAATAACGATGGCTCCGTAAGTATTACAAATATTGAAAGTGCAGCTGAATGGAAGGCAAAAGCAGCTATTTACGATAGACATCTGAACGTTGAAGACGTAGGTGGATTAGTTAATATTTCATTTGATTTAACTATTACAGATGGAGATATTATCAATTCTATAAGAGAAAATCCTGGAAGTTTAAAAATAGGCATTAAATGTGTTGCTGATGAAATTGCTAATGATAATGGCAATTATACATATGCAGGTAAACTTTACGGATTAACACAAGATCAGATAAATGCTGGTTTACGTTGGGTATATCAGGATCCAAGAAATGTAGATACTGAACCAGGATATGATGCAACTTTAGATGGTCCGGCTGCAGAGTACCCATTCGTATATGATGAGCAAACAGGTACAGCGGTTCTTCATTACTCATTTACATTTACTCCAGTTTTGGATACATATGATTTGCTTTTTGACTTGGAAGGATTAGAAGGTGCCAGTATGACACTTTCTGATGCAGTAGCAAAAGACGTTTATAAGGTTACAGAGGCAATTGGCTCGCCAATTCCAAACGGATCAGATATTACAGATAGTAGCATTCAGGTAGGTTGGAATAGTAATGTTCCGGATCATCTGTCTGGAAATTATTACTACAAGGTATATATTGACGATACTTTAGAAAGTGCCAATGCTACACTCAATGCATCTTATTCAGGATATAATGCAGGCGAGCATACTGTGAAGGTAGAAAGTTACTATGGTCTCCCGGCTGGACCTGGACAGGAAGAAACCGGAGTGAAGACTGGAGAAGCAACTGCGACGGTTAATATCGTTCAGGAAGAAAAACCGAACCTTGTTATATCTGATATCAGTATTCCGGGTGGAGTACATTACATAGGTGATACTATTACTGTTAATGTAAAAATAAAGAATATTGGTAATGCAGTGGCAGATCCAAATGCAGACAACTTGATTGTTTGGTTATACAAAAAATCTGTAAATGATGCGTCGGAAACAAGTTTGGACTATAAGACGGTCATTGATAGAGGGGTTGAGGACTCAATAGCTGTTGATGAAGAACGAACTGTTTCATGGCAGTACACGCTTACTCAAAATGAAAGCATAGATGATTTGGGTATTGTAAGTTTTAGAGCTGTCGTAGATCCTGAGGCGCATATAGCAGAATTATCAGAAGCTGATAATGAAAAAGTTGGACGTTTCAAATTCTATGAACACGTGAAAGTATTAAATCTCACAAATGACGGAACGAATGTAAAAGCCACATGGCCTGCAATTACCGGAACACCGGATGGTGCAGAAATTGTTTATACGACAGCAGATAATATTGAACGTACTGTTCCAATTTCAACAGCGGCTACGGAATATACATTCCCTGCAGCGTTAAAGAATAATACATCTGTAACAGTAAAAGTTGTTTATGGAACAGATGAAGTCAATTATGCACAGGGAACTGCGTTAGCTGATTTGGTTGCAACTTCTGTAGATGCTAGAAATGGCAATGCAATCATGGATGTGGATAATGACATTGTATTTACAGTAAAGAACCAAGGTACAGCACAGGCAGTTACAGATGACTTAGTTATTTGGGCGTCAGACGGGGCATCATGGACAAAGTACAAAGAAGGAATTGTGATTGATTTAGAGCCAAATGAAACAATTACGGATTATGTGACAGGATATCATCCAACAACGACAGGCGAAAAAACATTGAATTACAAAGTGGATGAAAGAAATACTGTTGTAGAAAGTAATGAAGAAAATAATATCAGTACTTTCACAGTATCTGTTATTGAAATACCAATGCCTGACTTAGTGATTACTTCATTGACAACAGATAAGACTGCTTACAAAGTTGGTGATGTGATTCATGTAACAATGGTAATGACTAACGTTGGTAATGCGGATGCAGTAACAGGTGGAGGAAATATTGTTGAAAAACTTAGAATCAATGGTACTGATGGTGCATATTCAACAGAAGGAATTACTACATTAGATGTTAACGACACAATCGAATATGAATTTACATACACAGTTGTGGCAGCAGATTATGAGAGAGGATATATAGATATCGCAGGACATGCTGATGCTGACAATAATGTTGCAGAAGGAACAGCAGGGGAAGCAAACAATATTAGTGAAAATGTTCGTGTTAAAGTTGTAGACAGTGGAACAGTTACCTTGACAAATACAAATGACGTTGTATCTGCTTCATGGAATGCTGGAGCATCTGCTACAGGATATAAGATTTCTTATACATCTAACGGAACTGTTTATACAGAAGTGATTGATACGACGAGTGGAAATCCAAATGCAACTTTGGCAGATGGAACTTACACTTATACATTCTCTAGCTCTAGACCTTTGGATCATGATTCATATGTAGAAATTACAGCAACATATGATGAAACAATTACCGGAGAATCTACATATTATGATTATGCAAAGGCACAGGCAAAAGCTGATTTGATTATTACAGCTGTAACATCAAACACACAGGTATACAAAGTGAAAGTACCTTTTACATTGACTGCAACAGTTAAAAATATTGGTACCGCTCAGGTAATGCCTGGAACAGATGATATGGAACACTATTCTACATGGCTCGGTATAAATATGCCGGCAGTAGGACAGAATATCGAACAGGTAATTGGTACACATACTGTAGCCGGCTTACCTGTTGGTAGTACAGTAAACTTACAAATTCAAGATATAAATGTAAAGGCACAGGGAGATTACAACATTGTTATTAACGCTGATGATTTAGGATATGATCAGCAGGCAGGTGTTGGACATATCAATGAATTGGATGAAACAAATAACTCTTATACATTCCCTGTGACAGTAATCTTTGAACAGCAACCAATGGATTGGACACCATTCTATACATCACAATCTGTAGTAAATGGAGAAGATGTTTATACGAATGGAAACAAAGAAGCAAAAGGAAATGTAAGTAATCTTCCTGATGGTACAAAGGTTGTTAGCATGAATAATGGTTCCGATTGGAGACCGATTGAATTTAAGGTTATTGACACAAATATCGCGGATATGGATTACGAAGATATTGTAACCACCTGGGAAAGTTATGGTGGACAGTATACACAGTTATCATTTAATAATAACTATCAGATGATCCAGTATAATACTCCGGAACAAGGTCAGGCAGCAACGTGCTTATCTAAATTTGAATTTGCACAAGTAAGTGCCACTGATATTGAAAACTATGACTTTGCAACAGATGACATAACATATACAACAAGACATGCAGGAGATGGTTTGATTCAGACCTTTAACGGAAATGGATGGCAGTTCCATACAAGATCATTTGCAGCAGGAAAATATTACATTGCAAAAATCACAAATATAAATGCAAATGATACAGAAAATTATATTGTAGTAGCATTTAAAGTACCGGGAGATTCCGGTGTATGGATTAAAGCTCAGGCTAGTGACAATTCGGACCCGGATCAAGTACCGTTGTTGTATCATAACAATGATAATACAGTAAATGGAAGCATCTACTATGATGCGGAAGATTTAGGTCTGGCAGGAATTACAGTATACAATGGAAACCATATTGCTATTACTACAGATGGAAGTTGTACAATGAATTCCAATGCATGGCATATGACAATTCAATATGCTCATTTGGATGAGAATGATGAATTTGTTCCAGGTATTGCAAGTGATGATTTGGATGAGATAGGAAATAATCCGGGAGAAATCAGATTAGATCCTACAGCGGAAATATTTGGACTTCAGGGAGCAAATACAATCTTAATTAAATTCCCTGAAATGATAGAAGATTTGCCAATTCACAGTCCAGAAGGTGGCAATACCGACAATGAATACTATTTATTGAAGGTTTACTATGATGATACGGAACATACTGGAAGTTATGTTAACATTCCAATTCGAATGGTAGCAAATATTCCGGAAATTGACGAACCACAGAATGTGAGTGTATGGTCCGGAACAGACGCATTCTATGTAAGCTTTACAGAAACAAATCATCAGTTGTATCATGATTACTCTTACACATTCTATATCGGTGAAACAAAAGTAACCGGTGTTAAGAAAGATGGAGTAGCTCTTACAAATGATACTGCAACAGAAGGTGGAATTTATGAATTACCTGTTGATGCTCAGACAAAGGAATTACTCCAGATAGATGGAAGTGAATTTACAATCGGAATTAAGGCAGAGTGGTGTCAGCAGGAAACAATGGTTACACAGGAATATACGGTTGACATTTCAGATGGAACAGTTGATATCGAAGGATTCCAGGTGAACACAAACAACGCAGAAGGCGGTGTATCAGAATATATGCCAACCTTCAGAGTAGTAGCCCATTCTAGTAAGCAGTTCCTTGGAACAGAAGGTGCTTATGCAGGAAAAGCGGTAGCAACAGTAGAAACCGGTTTGATTTACGCACAGACAGAATTAGCTGATACAGAAATCAATTCAACTACAATGGTTCTTGACAGTGACAATGCATATATTAGTTCTCATGCAGCACAGAACTTGCATGGATGGGGCGGATTAGAAGTGAAGACAAATTACTTCTCTTTAACAATGAAGGAAATGGAATACAACTATAATAACCTTCAGAAACATTATTCATTCAGAGCTTATGCAATCTTAGAAGATGGAACAGTTAAATATGGTGAACATATTTATACAGTTAGCACATACGAAATTGCAAAATACTTATATGATAATGAAATGATGTCAACAGAAACTGCTCATAACTTCTTGTACGATCAGATTCTGAACGTAGTGAAGATGTGCGAAAACTCTAAGAAGATTGCAAATGCTATGAACAAAGCACTTACACCACAATATGGAACAATAGACAGAACAACATACCAGAGATATATTCAGGATATTCGTAAAGATTTTGAATACTATGCAAATGGTGTTGCGAAGTATGGTTACACTTACAGCAATAGAGAGCATAATGATTTCACAAGTGTATTGTTGGGAGAAGAAAAGCAAGCAGCTTTACTGGCAGCCTTGAACGATGCACAAGATGCAGATTACGATACAATTTTTGATTGGATTGTAAATGAAGTTAGTAACTATAGCAATGCAGGTGTGGCTTACGAAGGCTTCTACCCTCAGGTAGAATACAGCTGGGGCAAAGCTATTTCCAATGCATATACTACCGAATAAAATTCGGGTGTTAGTTTTGTTTTATCAAGCAGAGTTGAACCTCTGCTTGATGAAACCACTATTATGAGTTAAACTTTATATATATACAATGGAGGGAAAAACAATGAATAATAAGATGAAATACCAAACACCTGAGTTAAATGTGATTAAGTTCGAGGTGGATAAAGATATAATGCTTGGAGAAGAAAATACAGATGAGTGGGTTGAAATGAGTACAAATCCACATGAGTCGTGGACAACGATTGCAGACTTCGAATGGGATTAATGAAAGGAGTTTATTATGGGAAATGGAACGAGAAAAATAATAGCAGTCATGTGTGCTATTGCTTTGGTAATAAGCTCCGTGACGATATTAAAAAAGGAAAATGTAATTGCCGATACTAATTATGCAGCATTGACGTATTCAACAATTGCTTGTAATGGAGCAGAAGGTCTTTCGTTGGATTATTGTGTAGTAAGTAACAATTTGCTAGGCTATGGTGATGTATGGTATGGAGATGGTGGAATTACATTTCAGATTGTCTTTTCTGGAGCAGTACTAGCAGAGAATTATACAATTACTGTTAATGGAGAGGAACCGGCAACAGGTGTCGTCTCTTTGAAGGGAAATGGATTAGTAAAGTTAAACCCAACTGTTTTGGCAGATAATAATTATTACGATATTCTTATCACACGAACAGATGAAGCACAGACCTTGAATATTGTGTTAAAAAAAGGGACGCCTTCAGGTAGTGGTGAGACTATTTCGTCTGGAACGACAACGACAACAACTGCACCAGAACCTACAACAGATGCACAGGGATATACAAAGGTTGTTAATGGTTGGATTACAGTAGGAAATTTCCAACTGTTTCCAGGGTGGACTGCTCGAACTCACTGGTATTTGGGAACAGGTGCCTATAATGATATGAAGGTTAAACTTCAAGGGACAAGTTCAGCTGAATATGATTCGCAGATTGGAATTAACGTGGCTGGGTTAACGAATGGAACGCAGTATGATTACGAAGTAGTATTTTCATCAAATACTAGCGGAAATATTTATATGCAGATTCCGGGGATTGTCCGTGTTCCAACTTCTGGAACATCTAGTGTTACCGCTGGTACAAATACTTTTACGGGAACATTTACAGCAGGAACTAATCCTGCACATGGACAAATAATGTTATTCCCAGAAGGTATGCCGGATGGTACAATTCTTGATTTTACAAGTGTAACTGTTACAGAACATGTTGATACACCTGATCCGGATGACCGTGTAAAAACTTGTACTACATGTGAAGATTTAGTTGTAGAAGGATTCCAGATTAATACAAATAATGCTAAACGCGGAACTGGCTTTAGAATGATTGCAAAAGTTCCGAATGCTACAACAATCGTTGATGATGAAGGTGTTAGTCATACGGTAGCTCATTTTGGAACTGTTTACACATTGGATACGAATAATACTGGAGTTGATGCTAATAATACATATGATAAGTATGACACCATTTTAGATGATACAGGTGTGTCTGACAAAGCGTGGGAATTCGAAGGCGTGAATAATGGTAACGACACTGTAGGGTTTGCATGTACAGCAGAAGCTTTTTTGCCAAAATGGAAACCGGAAGATACAACACATCGGTACTATGCCATGACAATGTATGATATAGATAATGCGATTTTAGAACATACAATTTTTGTAAGACCATATTTCGTAGATACAGCTGGAAATATTGTTTATGCGGCAAACACATATGTTACATCTATGGCAAAAGTTGCAGATGACTTATATAAAAATAGTAAGATGCCAAATGCAACAGCACATGAATACTTGTATTCACATATTTTAGGTCATGCGGTATTTACACAGCATAGTGCTTTCCATAGAACTACAAGATTAGAATATGGATATGGTAGTGGAGTATATGTACCTACACAACCGTAAAACTAAATAGGTGATTATGTTATATAAAAATAGATGCGTGTTAAAGCGCATCTATTTTTTATGAAGATCACAGTGAACAGTTAGAGAGTATTGCGTAGGAAATTATTGAACGAAAGAAAAAAATCATATGATGCAAAAGATAAAGCCCATATGTTGACAATCTTGTAGGATTCGATTAGAATAGCAAGAGTATAGATTAGAAAAGACTTTGAAAGAGACAGTAGTTATTCAAACGAAAGTCACAGAGAGCCTGCGGTGGTGAGAGCAGGTACGAGTAGTTGAATGATGAATATCACTCTGGAGTTGCAACCCGAAAATCACAGGACTTTCTAGGAAGACTTGGTTGATGTTGAAAGTAGGCGTTGACGGATTCCTCCGTTAAAGGGAACACATATAAAAGGAATGAAAATTCCGGAGTATGCTGTACAGGTGGTTAAACGAAGTATTATTACGCTCGTCCTTTACAGGACGGGCGTTTTGTGCGTTAGTAATTTTTCAAGTGTACAAGGCGTTTTGATAAGATAAATATGCAACAAATATGCTTGCATAATTTGGTGTATATTTATCTTATCAACAAATGCCGAAGGCATTTGAAAAATACCGCACCATGAGTAAAATGCGAAGCATTTTGCGAATGTCGGTATAACGCCTTGTAAAAAGAAGGCATTTGAAAAATACCGCATCATGAGTGAAATGCGAAGCATTTTACGAATGCGGTATAACGCCTTGTATGAAAAAGAGGCATTTGAAAAATACCGCACCATGAGTGAAATGCGAAGCATTTTGCGAATGTCGGTATAACGCCTTGTATGTAAAAGAAGGCATTTGAAAGAAAGGAGTAAACAATGTACAAGAAAGTATCACCAAACCTGAATTTTGTTGACAGAGAAAAAGAAACTGAAAAATTCTGGAAAGAAAACGACATTTTTAGAAAGAGTATGGATAGTCGTAAAGAAGGAGAAACTTATACCTTCTATGACGGACCGCCGACTGCAAACGGTAAGCCACATATCGGTCACGTTTTGACTCGTGTTATCAAGGATATGATTCCACGTTACCAGACAATGAAGGGAAAATATGTTCCTAGAAAGGCCGGATGGGATACTCATGGATTGCCTGTAGAATTGGAAGTTGAAAAGCTTCTTGGATTGAACGGAAAAGAACAGATTGAAGAATACGGAATGGAACCGTTTATTAAGAAGTGTAAAGAATCTGTTTGGAAATATAAGGGAATGTGGGAAGACTTCTCCGGAACAGTTGGTTTCTGGGCTGATATGGATGACCCATATGTTACTTATGATGACAACTTTATTGAGTCTGAATGGTGGGCTTTGAAGGAAATCTGGGACAAGAAGCTCCTTTACAAAGGATTTAAGATTGTGCCTTATTGTCCTCGTTGTGGAACTCCGCTTTCTGCACAGGAAGTGGCTCAGGGTTATAAGACTGTAAAAGAACGTTCAGCAATCGTTCGTTTCAAGGTCGTTGGCGAAGATGCATATTTCCTTGCATGGACAACAACTCCTTGGACTTTACCATCAAACGTTGCACTTTGTGTGAACCCTGATGATACTTATTGTAAGGTTAAAGCTGCCGATGGATATACTTATTATATGGCAGAAGCATTGCTTGATACTGTATTAGGTAAATTGGCAGAAGATGATACACCGGCATATGAAGTGCTGGAAACATTTAAGGGAACGGATTTGGAACACAAGGAATATGAACCACTCTTTGCATGTGCAAAGGATGCGGCTGATAAGCAGAGAAAGAAAGGTTTCTTTGTAACTTGTGATTCTTACGTTACTATGAGTGACGGTACCGGTATTGTTCATATTGCTCCTGCATTTGGTGAAGACGATGCCAATGTTGGTAGAAAGTATGACCTTCCATTCGTTCAGACTGTTAATGATAAGGGTGAAATGACGGAAGAGACTCCGTTTGCCGGTTTATTTGTTAAGGATGCAGATCCAAAGGTATTGGTTGATTTAGATGCCAGAGGACAGCTCTTTGATGCACCAAAATTTGAACATGAATATCCACATTGTTGGAGATGTGATACTCCGCTGATTTACTATGCGAGAGAATCATGGTTTGTTAAGATGACAGAAGTAAAAGACAGACTTGTTGCAAACAATAAGACTGTTAACTGGATTCCTACTTCTATTGGAGAAGGACGTTTTGGAAACTGGCTTGAAAATGTTCAGGACTGGGGTATTTCCAGAAACAGATATTGGGGTACACCGCTCAACATTTGGGAATGTTGTGATTGTGGTTGCCAGGAATCTATCGGAAGCAGAGCACAGCTTGCTGAACGTTCAGGAAATCCTGACAATGCCAATGTGGAACTTCACAGACCTTATATTGATGAAGTAACTTTCAAGTGTAATGAATGTGGTGGCACGATGAAGAGAGTACCGGAAGTTATTGACTGCTGGTTCGATTCAGGAGCAATGCCTTTCGCACAGCATCATTATCCATTTGAAAATAAAGATTTATTTGAACAGCAGTTCCCTGCAAAATTCATTTCTGAAGCAGTGGATCAGACCAGAGGTTGGTTCTATTCTTTGATGGCAGAATCAACATTGTTGTTTGACAAAGCGCCTTACGAAAATGTTATCGTTTTAGGTCACGTTCAGGATGAAAACGGACAGAAGATGAGTAAGTCTAAGGGAAATGCAGTTGATCCGTTTGAAGCATTGGGACAGTACGGTGCTGACGCAATTCGTTGGTACTTCTATATCAACTCTGCACCATGGCTTCCAAACCGTTTCTCAGGAAAGACTGTTCAGGAAGGACAGAGAAAGTTCCTTGGAACTCTTTGGAATACTTATGCATTCTATGTATTATACGCAGAAATCGACCAGTTCGATCCTACTAAGTACGAATTGGATTACGATAAACTTTCTGTAATGGATCAGTGGTTATTGTCTAAGATGAATACTATGGTTAAGACTGTGGATGATTCTCTTGGAAGCTACAAGATTCCTGAAGCTGCAAGAGCTTTGGATGAATTTGTAGATGAAATGAGTAACTGGTATGTTCGTCGTTCCAGAGAACGTTTCTGGGCTAAAGATATGCCACAGGATAAGATTAATGCATATATGACTTTATATACTGCATTGGTTACTGTTGCTAAGGCAGCAGCTCCAATGATTCCGTTTATGGCAGAAGATATTTACAGAAACCTTGTTTGCAGCGTAGATGCAAACGCTCCGGAATCTGTACATCTTTGTGACTTCCCTGTAGTTAATGAAGCGTATATTGATGCAGAATTGGAAGATAATATGGAAAAGGTATTGGATGTGGTTGTATTGGCTCGTGCCTGCAGAAATACATCCGGTATTAAGAACAGACAGCCAATCGGCAAGATGTTCGTAAAGGCGGACTTCGACCTTTCTGACTTCTTCAAGGAAATCATTGCAGAAGAATTGAATGTTAAGGAAGTGGAATTCACTCAGGATGTTAGTGCATTTACTTCTTACGCATTTAAACCACAGCTTCGTACTGTTGGTCCGAAGTACGGTAAGTTCCTTGGACAGATTAAGGAAGCGTTGGCAAACGTTGACGGCAATGAAGCAATGGCAACATTAAATGCCGGAAATCCTTTAACATTTGACTTTGATGGTAATGAAGTTGTTCTTGAAATGGAAGACTTGTTAATCGACAATGCACAGGTAGAAGGCTTTGTTTCTGAAAGTGACAAGGGAATCACAGTTGTGTTGGATACAAATCTCTCTGATGAGCTGATTGAAGAAGGTTTCGTTCGTGAAATCATCAGTAAGATTCAGACAATGCGTAAGGAAGCGGACTTCGAAGTTATGGATAAAATCATCGTCAATGTGGATAAAAACGATAAGATCAAGACTGTGATTGAAGACAATATTGATGAAATTAAAGACGAAGTGTTGGCAGAAACGGTTGCTTTTGGTAAAATAAGCGGATACGAGAAAGAGTGGAACATCAACGGCGAAAAAGTTACTTTCGGTGTTGAAAAAGCTTAATCGTTTGAAAGGGAGAAACATATATGGCGAGAAGAAATGTTATTAGTGAAACAGAGGCTTTCAAGAATGAGTTTAAGACTCATGTAAGAGATCAGGCTAAGATGCTCTACAGAAAGACCTTGGAAGAAATCAGTGACAGACATAAATTTGTTTGTGTAGCTTATGCAGTAAAAGATATTGTAATTGACCAGTGGATTGCTACACAGAAGGCTTATGAAGAAAAAGATGCAAAGACTGTATACTATTTGTCAATGGAATTTTTAATGGGTCGTGCTTTAGGAAACATGATTATTAACTTATCTGAGCGCGACGAAATTAAAGAAGCCATTGAAGAACTTGGTTTGGATCTGAATGTCATTGAAGATCAGGAACCGGATGCAGCGCTTGGAAACGGTGGTCTTGGTAGACTTGCTGCTTGTTTCCTGGATAGTTTATCAACCTTAAACTACCCTGCTTATGGATGTGGTATTCGTTACAAATACGGTATGTTCCAGCAGAAAATTGAAAACGGATTCCAGAAGGAAATTCCGGAAGATTGGTTGAGACATATCAATCCATTGGAAATCAAGCGTGAGGAGTATGCATGTGAAATTAAGTTTGGTGGATTCGTTAAGGTAGAACACCGTGACGGAAGAAACCACTTTATTCAGGAAGGGTATCAGTCTGTCAATGCGATTCCATATGATATGCCAATCGTTGGATACGGAAACAATGTAGTTAATACTCTTCGTATTTGGGATGCAGAACCAATCGTTCATTTCAACTTGGATGAATTTGATAAGGGTGCTTACATGGCAGCAGTGGAACAGGAAAACCTTGCGAAGACAATCACTGAAGTATTATATCCAAACGACAATCATTACGCAGGTAAGGAACTTCGTTTGAAACAGCAGTATTTCTTTGTTTCTGCTTCATTGCAGACAGCAATCAAGAAATTCTTAAAGAACCATGATGACTTACATGACCTTCCAAAGAAGGTTGTATTCCAGATGAATGATACTCATCCGACATTGACTGTTGCGGAATTAATGAGACTGTTAATGGATGAATATATGCTGGAATGGGAAGATGCATGGGATATCACTACACACACAGTAGCGTATACAAACCATACGATTATGGCTGAAGCATTGGAAAAGTGGCCAATTGAATTATTCTCAAGACTGCTTCCAAGATGCTACCAGATTATCGAAGAAATCAACAGAAGATTCTGTATGGAAATTGAAGCAAAATACCCTGGAAATCATGATAAGGTTGCAAAGATGGCAATCATCTATGATGGTCAGGTGAAAATGGCACACCTTGCTATTGCAGCCGGATACTCTGTAAACGGTGTAGCAAGACTTCATACAGAAATCCTGAAGAACCAGGAATTAAAAGACTTCTATGAAATGATGCCGGATAAGTTCAACAACAAGACCAACGGTATCACACAGCGTAGATTCCTTCTTCACGGAAATCCATTGTTGGCTGACTGGGTTACAAACAAAGTTGGAAATGACTGGATTACAGATCTTTCAAAGATTAAAGGAATTGAAGTTTACGCTGATGACAAGAAGGCTCAGGCTGAATTCATGAACATCAAGTATCAGAACAAAGTGCGTCTTGCAAAATACATCAAGGAGCACAATGGAATCGAAGTTGACCCACGTTCTATTTTCGACGTTCAGGTTAAGAGACTTCATGAATACAAGAGACAGCTTTTAAACATCTTACACGTGATGTATTTATACAATGAAATCAAGGAACATCCGGAAAGAGAATTCACACCAAGAACATTTATCTTCGGTGCTAAGGCAGCTGCCGGATACAAGATTGCTAAGCTTACAATCAAGTTGATTAACAACGTTGCTGAAGTAATTAACAACGACGAATCTATCAACGGTAAATTGAAAGTTGTCTTCATTGAAAACTATCGTGTTTCCAATGCGGAAATCATCTTCGCGGCATCCGATGTTTCTGAACAGATTTCTACAGCATCCAAGGAAGCATCCGGAACAGGTAACATGAAATTCATGTTAAACGGTGCGATGACTCTTGGAACAATGGACGGTGCAAACGTGGAAATCGTAGAAGAAGTTGGAGAAGAAAATGCAGTTATCTTTGGTCTTTCTTCCGACGAAGTTATCAATTACGAAAACTACGGTGGATATGATCCAATGCAGATTTTCAACACAGATATGGACATCAGAAAAGTTCTGATGCAGTTAATCAACGGATTCTACTCACCGGAAAATCCGGAACTTTTCCGTCCAATCTACAACTCTCTTCTTACAAAAGAAGAAACAGGAGTAGCTGACAGATACTTCATCTTAAAGGACTTCCGCTCTTATGCAGAAGCACAGAAGCGTATTGAAGAAAAATACAAAGATGAAGCAGGCTGGGCAAAATCAGTAATGCTCAATGTTGCTAATGTTGGTAAGTTCTCTTCAGACAGAACAATTGAAGAATATGCAACAGAAATCTGGAACCTGGAAAAGGTAGAAGTAAAAATGTAATATTTGAAGGGCTGGTATTGTGCCGGCCCTTTTTTACAGGAACTGTCAAGTTGGCAGTTCTTTTTTCATATAATGAAGTAAATTTTGTCTGGAGAATTTATGAATTACAAGAAGCTTCTTTTGGCATGTGCTATGTTTGTGTCATGTTTGGTGGTTTTGGTTACTTCGCCAAACCATTACCGTCAATCCGCTTCCGGAACTATCATTTTGGAGATGGAGAATGCGCAAATGGAAATGGATTTGGAGCAGTTTATTCCTTTGGTGCTGATGGCGGAAATGCCGTACGAGAGTCCCGGAGAATTGTTAAAAGCCCAGGCGGTGGTAATTCGAACCAATATTTTACATACGATGGATGGGAACAAAGTCATGAAGGCCCGGGAAATCGGCCTGCCTTACAAGACACCAAGTCAGTTAAAACAATTATGGTTTCAGGAAGAAAAAATGTTCCGGGCAAACAAGGTATCGGGGATGGTGGCGAATTTCTCCGGCTTGGGCGAAGGAGAAATTTACACAAAGAAGATGAAGGAATTAAAGGAGATTGTGGGGGAGACTGAAGGACGGGTTTTAAAAATAGAAGGAAAACTGATTTTGCCTTTGTTTCACCGGCTAAGCAATGGGAAAACCAGAGGAGGAAAGGAAACGATTGGAGACGATTTTTCGTACTTAAAAGAGGTGGAATGCAGTATGGATATGGAGGCTTCAGGATATACGCAGTATCAGGAATTTGGAGTTCCGGAGATTTTTGAAAAGTTGAAGCAACATGGAATTGTAATTTATCAAAAGGGGGATGAGATGGATACAATCAGCGCAGAAACTTTTGTGAAGCAGTATCAGGAAACAAAGAAGGAACAGCAGGGATATCTGTGCTGTTTTTGTCTGGGAGATGTACAAATTGACGGGATGGATTTTGCGGATGCTCTGGGACTCTCGTCACCGGCAATGGATGTAACTTGGGAAGCAGAGAAAGTACGATTTACAACAAGAGGATGCGGGCATGGGTTTGGAATGAGTTTGAATGAGGCCGGAAATATGGCAAGGAAGGGGATGAAGTACGATAAAATTTTAAAGACTTTTTATGATGCAGCGCTTGTGAAAAATATTGAATAAAAATTTTAAAATTGTTCATACTATGTTTGAGGTGATAAGTATGGATAAGAAATTTATTGCAGCAGTAGCTGTGTGTGTAGTGGCATTAATAGCAGTTGCCACAGGAACTATTTTTTTAGGACAACGAGGAGCAAGTTTCAGAACATCAGATGCTGAAATTGGAATTACGACAGAGAGCAATATGGATGTGGCACAGAAAATCGTCAAAGAATTTGAAAGTGAAATTGCATCCCAGGGAGACCGTGTCGGTCCTCAGGAAGAAGACAAAGAACACAAGGAAGGCGAGAAAAACATTGTTAGTACCAACGGAAAAGTGAAAAAGAAGACCGTTGAAGCAAACAGCGAAACCGGAACGATTGCGAACGAAGAATATCGCGGACTTTCTTCGGAGGCTACCGCCCAGATTGAATTGCTGAAGTTTAATAAAAACAGTAAATTGCTGTGGCCGGTAGAAGGGAATATTATTATTCCTTTTGATATGGAAAGTACAGTATATTATTCCACCTTGGATGAGTACAAAACCAGTCCCGGCATTGTGATTCAGAGTAGCAAAGGCACTGCTATCAAGGCGGCATCTGCCGGTGTAATTACTAAAATTGAAGACAGCGAGGAACTGGGAGTGTGTATCAAGCAGGCAGTTGGAAACGACTATATTGCAACCTATGGACAAGTCACCAATCCGGAAGTGGCAGTGGGGGACTATGTGGAAGCAGGACAGGTGATTGCTTATGTTGGAAAACCGTCTGCTTACTACACCAAGGAAGGTGACAATCTTTATTTCGCATTGTCCAAAAAAGACAAAAAGATTGATCCGCTGAACCATATTGTTTATGAAGATTAGCGGAACCAAATGGGAAACGTTGCATAAGATAAAGTAGATGGGCAATGCCCGAGGTACAACAGGCAACAGTTAACAACCTGTTGTTTATTATAGATGGACTACTTCACTGTAATAATTATAGGAGCAAAGCTTTGTTCCTACCGGTTGCAGTGAGGTAGTCTTTTTTGCACATGATAAATAATAACATTGCAGGTATTAGAGGGATTATTATAGATATACTTATGAAAAAATGATAAAATATCAAAGGGAGGTTGGTTATGAAAAAGACAACAAAACACAAAATTAATAAAATAATATCTTTAATGCTATGCATGGCAATGGTAACAACTTTTACTATTAAAAAGCCGGTTACTGCAGAAGAAAATCCAGAAGATACGACAACTGAAGAAATGACTACGGAGGAAGCAACTATCAGTGGAGATTTTGCCAAAGATGTGGATTCCCTGATAGAAAAGGGGAGCCCTTATGATATGAAGGAAGTATACGAGATTTATCAGAATGCTCCAAATGAAATCAATCCTGCAAATGATTGGGGTACCAATGAAGAGGATGCCCAGAGGGTTTCGCCGTTTCGGGACATCCTGAAGGAAGTGGCGAAACAAAATCATACAGATGAGGCTACTGGTATTTTTATTGGAGATGACACGCCGTGGTACATAAAAATAGAAGCAGAAGAAATTGAAGCAGATCCGCTGCAGGAATCCTATGAAGCATACTTGGAAAAACAGCAGGAATCGGATGACGAAGAAGATAATGAAGAAGATGATGACGAAGAAGATGATGACGAGAGCAATGAAGCAGACGATGACGAAGAAGACGTGGAAGATGACCAGGATGATTTAGAGGACGAAGAAGATTGGGACGAGGATGAAGTCGAAGAAAAACGAACTCCTTTGCAGGAAGATGCAGCACTTTATCTGGCATATCAGAGAGGGGGATTTTTAGGAATCGCGGAATATGACAATGATACAGAATCTGAAAGAAAAGTTGCCAAGGCGTATAAAGTTCGTTTTTATCACGCTATAACAGAAGAAGAATATAGCTGTGAAAAGGATCAGTATATTCGAATCTTTTTCCCGTATCAGCGGGAGTATCTGGGATACGACACGGAGGTGTTCCAGGAAAAGAACGAAGATATTCAGTTCTATTCAACCTACTTGTTTGACGAGGAAGAAACAGGCATGTATGAACAATCCGAGGAAGACGTGGATGATTCGGATGAAGATGATGACATCGAGGAAGACGTAGAGGAAGATGACTTGGACGAGGAGAGCGATGAAGATAACGAAAGTGAAGAAGAAAGCAACGATGACATCGATTGTTCACGATATGATTTAGTATGCGAAATAGAATCCTCGGGGACTTACGGAATTCTTCTTTCAGAATTGTCGATTAATGATGCTACTTCTAAAAGGTCAGAGGGGACGAAGGGAACCGTTCCTACCGGAGACGGAGCAAAACGCTATGTGTGGTTTTTCTTCGGAGCTTCGATGATTGCAAGCGGATTTTTGTTAACGGGCAGAAGAAAAAAATATGTAAGATGATAGAAAGGACATTTATGGGAAAGTATATTATGGCACTGGACCAGGGAACTACCAGTTCCCGAACAATTCTATTTGACCATTCCGGCAAAGTGATTTGTCAGGCAAATAAGGAGTTTGAACAGATTTTTCCGAAGCCGGGATGGGTGGAACACAATCCGGAAGAAATCTGGATGACACAGCTTTTGACAATGGAACAGGTTATGAATGAGGCCGGAGTACGTGGCGAGGAGATTGAAGCCATCGGAATTACAAACCAAAGGGAAACCACAGTGGTTTGGGACAAAAACACGGGCAAGCCTGTGTACAATGCCATTGTGTGGCAGTGCCGCAGAACTTCGGGGATTATTGACGGATTGGTAGAACAGGGACTGGAAAACACCATCCGGGAAAAGACCGGTCTGGTGCCGGATGCCTACTTTTCCGGAACAAAAATTCAGTGGATTTTAGACCATGTGGAAGGGGCCAGAGAAAAGGCGGAACAGGGTGACCTTTTGTTTGGAACCATTGATACCTGGCTCATGTGGAAACTCAGCGGTGGAGCCGTTCATGCAACGGATTATACCAATGCATCCCGAACTATGATTTATAACATTCGGGAGTTGGCGTGGGATGATGAACTGCTACAGCTGTTGAACATTCCAAAGACAATGCTTCCGGAAGTATTCCCTTCCAGCGGAGTGTTTGGATTTGCCAAGGAAGAAATATTGGGAGCAAAAATTCCGATTAGTGGTGTGGCAGGTGACCAGCAGGCAGCTCTGTTTGGTCAGTGTTGTTTTGAAAAAGGTGATGTAAAAAACACTTATGGAACAGGATGCTTCTTATTGATGAATACAGGAAACGAGCCGGTTTTTTCAAAGAACGGACTAGTGACGACGATTGCCGCATCCAGTGGGAAGGTGGAATACGCATTGGAAGGAAGTGTGTTTATTGCCGGTGCTGCAATTCAGTGGTTGCGAGACCAGTTGCGATTTGTTGCTAATGCGCCTGAGAGCGAAACTGTGGCAGCTTCTGTAGAAGATACCAATGATGTTTATGTTGTTCCGGCATTTACCGGCATTGGGGCACCGTATTGGAAGCAGGAAGCCAGAGGAATGATTGTCGGATTAACGAGAGGTGCAGGACGTGAACATATTGTTCGCGCTACTTTAGAGTCGTTGGCGTATCAGACTTATGACGTATTGAAAGCAATGGAGCAGGATGCAGGAACGGAAATTAAAAAGCTGAAGGTGGATGGTGGTGCCTGCAACAACAATCTTCTGATGCAATTTCAGGCTGATTTAATTCAGGGAGAAGTGGTAAGACCGGAAGTTATTGAAACAACAGGTCTGGGAGCCGCATATCTTGCCGGACTTGCTACCGGTTACTGGAGTGGGAAAGAAGAAATTGTAAATAATTGCAGCATTGATAGAATTTTTGAATATCAAATGGAAGAAGAGGTGTTACAGAAAAAATTGAAGGGATGGAAGCGGGCAGTAAAATGTGCCGTGGTCTATGCAGAGGAGTAAAGGGATGAAGTCAAGAAGATTATTGGCGGGAGTAATGGCTTTGATTTTAGTGCTTGCCATGATTCCGGTTACTATGGGAGTAAAAGAAGTACATGCGGCAGAAGCAACACAAATCACGGCACCAATCGACCAGTCATTGGTAGCCGCCGGCTATGTTCAGATCGCCTGGAAGGCAGCAAGCGGTTCCGTAAGAAACTATGAAGTATATATTGATAACACAAAGGTGGTAACAACCCAAAACACGGAATACGAGTACTATACCACCAGCGTGAAGCGTTTTGATGTGTATGTTAAAACGGTTTATACCAACGGCAGTTGGGCAAATTCAGAAAGCAGTTCCTTCTTTGTGACGAAAAAAGGATTGGCAGTTAATGAAGTAATGGGGAAAAATCTGTCTCCATTGGAAATGAATATAGGTTGGTACTATACCTGGGGAACTTCGGAATTTTCACATTCAACCTATCGTTATGCGCAATTCGTTCCAATGCAGTGGGGGAAAGGAAACGAAACAAATAACATCAATAATGCGGTAAGTAAAGGATACCGATATTTTCTTGGATACAATGAGCCGGATATGAGTGGCGATGTTGGCGGCAGCAATATGACCGTGGAAACGGCATTAAACAATTGGCCGAATTTAACCGGAAAAGATATTCACTTAGGTTCACCGGCGCCGGCATTGTGTCCGGCATGGAGCAACGGAAGCTGGTTCAGAAGTTTTATGAACGGGGTTGACCAAGATTCCTTTGAATTTATTCCGTTACATTGCTATTACGGTCAATATGGCGGTGCCCAGGCGGCAAACACATTTCTGACAGAAGTGGTGGATGGAACTTACAACATGTATCATAAGCCAATCTGGATTACGGAATTTGCCATTAGTGGCTGGGGATACAATGATGCAAACGGAAAGCAGAAAACAAAAGAATTTATGGAAGCGGTGATTCGGGGATTGAATGAGAGAAGCTATGTGGAACGTTATTCCTGGTTCTCGTTTAATACTACCGATGGAAATAATGGTGCGTCTGCACTTTGGACCAACGCTACAGGCGAACTGACAGAGTTGGGACAAATGTATGTAAGTCTTGGAAATCCGGAAGGGTACGATTACCACCGTACTCTTGAAAACGAGCCGTATTCCATTGCAATTTCAAGCAGAAATGACCTTCTTCCGAACAGCGTAACGATTAAGGATGTTGTTTATGAAGACCAGGCGGCAAAGAACGGCGTGACCGTTACAGCATCTTCGGAACTTGGAAATAATAAGGCAGTCGCTGCCATTGATAATAGCATTTCTTCCCGTTGGGAGTCTGTTCAGGGGGTGGATCCCCAGTCTCTGACAATTGATTTGGGAGAAACGAGAAAGATTAAACAAGTGGACATTGTCTGGGAAGGTGCTTCGGCAGAACGGTATTCTATTGATGTTTCCACAGATGGTGTGAATTATGAATCGATTGCTTCGGTAAGAAGTAGTCAGGGGGCAAGATGGGATTGTATTACTCTAGCAAAAATGCAGGAAGCAAGATTTGTTAAAATTAATGGAACAAGTAGAACGACACCGTATGGTTATTCCATTTATGACCTTGCAGTGTACGGAAGCGAAGTGGAGGAACCGACAACAGAAGAACCGACGACAGTGGAACCGAAAACACAGGTTCAAATGTTGGGGTATCAGCTCAGTACTACGAAAGAAGGCTACCGTGTTATTGGCGCTGTGGAACCGCAGATTGGTGGGAAGCGTGTAAAGTCCTATGGGGTTGTTTATGCCATCAGAAATCTATTCGGAACAGAGTCCACAGGAATTCAAGAAGAAGATATGGTGGTAGGTTCTTCAAATACATATATCAGAAGTTTTGAAGCCACACCTCAGGCAACTTTGAACACGCGATATTCTGAATCTTCTACCGCAATTAATTTTGCACAGTTAATGTCTTTTGGAAGAAAGAATGCAAAGGCATTTAATACAGTTTATGCCACAAGAGTCTATGCGGAATTAGAAGATGGAACTTATGTCTATAGCAATATGATGCAAACCTCTGTTGCGTACCTTGCAGATTACCTGTATAGCAGACGAATGATGAAAAATTATACAGCACATAACTATCTGTATGAGCAAATCCTCAAAGTAGTAAATCCGAACTATGAGGAAATAGCTTTTGAGGAATCATCAATGCCGTAAATATTGAATAAAAGTGTTTTTTTCACGGAAAGATTCTTTTCAAAAAACGTTTTTACTTCTATAATCAAATCAGGAGATTGAACGGGTTAAAATTGAATATGGAGGAGAGAAATGAAATCTGTGAGAAAAATCATTGCAGGAATCCTGGCAATTGCATTAGTGCTGGCATTGATTCCGGGAACAATGGGGGAGAAGAAGACTCAGGCAGCAGAGGCAACGACGATTACTGCACCTGGAAATAATTCTTTGGTAGCTGCAGGATATGTTCGTATTGCGTGGGAAGCATCACAAGGTTCGGTGAAGAACTATGAAGTGTATATTAATAATGCTAAGGTGACAGCGACACCGAAGACAGAATATGAGTATTACACAACACAGGTAAAGAAGTTTACAGTTTATGTAAAAACTCTTTATAACAATGGAACGTCCGCTACATCGGAGGTAAGTAACTTTTTTGTAACGAAGAAAGGACTTGCCGTCAACGACAATATGGGCAAAAATATTTCTCCGTTGGAAATGAACATGGGATGGTATTATACTTGGGGAAATACTCCTTTTTCCTATACAACCTATAAAAGTGCAGAGTTTGTGCCAATGGTATGGGGAACAGGAGATGAGGATAAGAATCTTGCAAAAATTGCCGCAGGAAAATATCGCTATTTATTAGGATACAATGAACCGGATTATCCGATGTGGGATCAGAATGGAAATTATATTGGAGGAAGTGATGTTCCTGTCAACACTGCAATTGCAAATTGGTCAAAATTCCAAGGGAAGAGTAATTATCTTGGAGCACCGGCACCGGCACAATGTCCGGCATGGACTGGTGGTGACTGGGCGAGAACTTTCTTTAACAGCGTGTCAAAAGATGATTATGATTTTATTCCATTACACTGCTATTATGGTACTTTTGGTGGTGCAGCCGGAGCAAATTCCTTTTTAGAAAATGTAGTGGATGCCACATATGAGTTGTATCACAAACCTATTTGGGTTACGGAGTTTGCCGTTAGCGGATGGGGATATGATAATGAATATGCGAAACAGTCCATGAAAGAATTTATGGAAACTGTTATTCAGGGATTAAATGAAAGAGCTTATGTGGAACGTTATTCATGGTTCTCATTTGATACAACCGACGGAAATAATGGTGCTTCTGCTCTTTGGACCAACGCCACCGGTAAATTGACGGAGTTGGGCGAAATATATGTGGATGAAGGAAATCCGGAAGGATACGATTATCGCAATTTACCACAGCCTGAATACATTACCTCAGTTGTAAATAGAAAAACTATTTTGGATAATACAGTAACAATTAATAAAGTTCAGTGTGAGGACTATGTGGCAAAAAACGGGGTTTCACTTTCCGCAACTTCTGTACAGGGAGGAAACAAACCGGAGGATGCCATTGATAACAGTTTTACTTCCCGTTGGGAATCAAAGCATGGTGTAGATCCTCAGTCCCTTACCATTGACCTGGGAACGGTACGAAATATTAAACAGGTTGATATTATTTGGGAGAATGCATCAGCTGCAACATATTTTATTGAGATTTCTACGGATGGAAGGACTTACGAACAGGTAGCTGAAGTTAGTAGCAGTCAAGGTGAGCGTTGTGATATTGTTGAATTTAGTCATCTGAAATCAGCCCGTTATGTGAGAATTAACGGAACCAGCAGAACCACAGGGTATGGTTACTCCATTTTAGATCTTGCGATTTACGGTACAGACAATGTGGTTGTGGATGAGACAACAACACAACCTCAAACAACTAGAAGACAGAATCCTACTACACAGAGAACAACAACAAAAGTTGTAACAACTCAGGAAGTTGGAAGCACCGGTTCAAAGAATGTGGAAACGACAGGGAAAGAAGTCACTTCTCTTTTAGCAGATGGGAAAACAACTGTCCCGAAAACAGAAGTTAAGAAACCTGGAAGAGTTGTGATTAAGAAGGCAAGCAAAAAGAAGAATGCGAAGAAAGCAAAAATTGTCTTAAAGAAAATGAAGAGCGTGTCCGGTTATCAAATCAGATATTGTGAAAACAAGAAATTCCAGGGCTATATGGATAAGACAATTCGCACAAAGTCGACGAAACTGACCTTGAAAGGACTTGCAAAAGGACGAAAGTACTACATCAAGGTTCGAGCATATTACAAAGACAAGACCGGAAAATATTATGGTAAATGGTCAAAGAAAGTACGTGTGAAAATAAGGAGGAAAAAATGAAAACAGAAAAAAAATTATTTGCAGGATTTTTAGTTGTTGTAATGATGTTCTCTGTTTTTTCGGATTATTCCGGAAAAACAACGGTTTCCGCAGCAGAGAAAGTATCTATTATTGCACCGGCAAATAATAAGCTGGTAGCAGCAGGGTATATTGGAATTGAGTGGAACAGTGTTAGTGATGCAAAAAACTATACGTTATATATCAATGACACAAAGGTTGTCACACAGAAAGAAACATCTTATGAGTACTATACAACAGAAGTTGCATATCATACTGCATATGTAAAGGCAAATTTTGAAGACGGAACTTCAATTACTTCATCTAAATCAACCTTTGGAGTTTCTAAAAAAGGACTTGCAGTTAATGACGGAATGGGAAAGAAGTTATCTCCTGCAAATATGAATATGGCATGGTATTACACTTGGGGAAACACCCCATTTAGATATACCACTTATAATCAAATTGAGTTTGTGCCAATGGTATGGGGAACAGGAGATGAGGATAAGAACCTTGCAAAAATAGCCGCTGGAAATTATCGCTATTTATTAGGATACAATGAACCTGATATGGGGAACAGCGTTGGAGGTAGTAACATTAATGTTCAAACCGCTATTGACCACTGGCCAAAGTTTCAGGGAAAGAGTAAGTACTTGGGAACACCAGCACCGGCACTGTGTCCGGCATGGAGTAGTGGCAGCTGGGCGAGAACATTCTTAGACAGTGTTGATCCAAGCACTTATGACTTTATTCCGTTGCACTGCTATTATGGCACTTACGGTGGTGCTTCAGCAGCAAATACATTTTTAACAGAAGTTGTAGATGGTACTTATAAAAAATATCATAAGCCTATTTGGATTACAGAATTTGCAATTAGCGGTTGGGGATATAACAGTTCACAAAAATCTTCTGTAAAATTGTTTATGGAGAAAGTTATTGAAGGATTGAATGAACGAAAATATGTAGAGCGCTATTCATGGTTTTCTTTTGACACAACTGACAATACCAATGGTGCCTCTGCACTGTGGACCAATTCAACAGGTGTTTTAACAGAGTTAGGACAAACCTATGTGAATTATGGAAATCCAACAAAAGCTTCAACAGAGCCTGTTTCAACGGAAAAGGATACGGTTGATCGGGAAACAACAAAGAAAGCAGAAATCAAAAAGCCGGCAAAGGTAAAAATCAAATCTGCGAAAAAGAAAAAGAATGCTAAGAAAGCGAAAATCACAATTAAAAAAGTGAAAGGTGCCCTTGGTTATCAGATTCGTTTTTGTGATAACAAAAAATTCCAGGGATACGAAGATAAATTAATCAAGAAAAATAAAGCGAAAATCACTTTAAAGGGACTGCAAAAGAAAACAAAGTATTTTATTAAAATTCGTGCCTTTAATAAGAAGCGAAGTGGAAAAAGACAGTACGGAAAGTGGTCGAAAGTAAAGAAGATAAAAATGAAGTAACAAACAATGAAACAGCGGATTTCCGAAAGGAAGTTCGCTGTTTTTCTGTCTTATTGTCCATTGATTTTATGATTGATAAATAATTATCAATGTGTTATACTAAAACGAACTGCAAATTTTAGAGACTGAAAAATAGAAAGTTTAGCAATTTTTTTGTTAAACCATAGCAGTAAATTGAAGTTTAGATGATTAAGAAACATTTTAGGAGGAACACAAATGTACAAAATTGTTAAGAGACAGCAATTAAACGATACCGTTGTACGTCTTGACATTGAAGCACCTTTTGTTGCAAAAAAGGTTAAAGCAGGACAGTTTATCATTCTTCGAATTGATGAACTTGGAGAAAGAATGCCACTTACAGTAGCTGATGCAGATCCGGAAAAGGGAACTGTAACAATTATCTTCCAGATCGTTGGACGCACCACAATGTTATTGTCCCAGATGAAGGAAGGCGATGCACTGTTAGACTTTGTCGGACCATTAGGAAAGGCAACAGAATTTGGTGACATTAAGAAGGCATGTGTTGTCGGCGGTGGTGTAGGTAACGCGATTGCATACCCATCAGCAAAAGCTTTGCACAATGCAGGCGTTGAGGTTGATGTTATTGCCGGTTTCAGAAGCAAAGATATTGTAATTTTAGAAGATGAGTACAAGGACGTATGTGATAACCTTTACATCACAACAGACGACGGTACTTACGGAGAAAAAGGTTTTGTAACAAACAAGCTTCAGAGCTTAATTGATGCAGGAAACAACTATGACTTAGTTATTGCCATTGGACCAATCCCAATGATGAAGTTCGTTTCCAAGGTGACAGAGCCATACAATATTAAGACATTGGTTTCTTTAAATCCTATTATGATAGATGGAACAGGTATGTGCGGTGGATGCCGTGTAACTGTTGGCGGAGAAATTAAGTTCGCTTGTGTAGACGGTCCTGACTTTGACGGACATCAGGTAGATTATGATGAATTAATGCAGCGTAACTCTACATATAGAGACTTTGAAGCGCATGATAGAGAAAATTGCCGTATGTATAAGGCAGCAGAACAGGTAGGAGGTGCAGAATAATGCCAAATATGTCATTAACAAAGGTTCCTATGCCTGAGCAGGATCCAAATGTAAGAAATAAAAATTTTGAAGAAGTAGCACAGGGCTATACAAAAGAAATGGCTATGGAAGAAGCTACTCGTTGTTTAAATTGTAGACATAAACCATGTATGAGTGGTTGTCCGGTTTGCGTAAGAATTCCAGAATTCATTACAAAGGTAGCTGCCGGAGAATTTGAAGAAGCTTATAAGATTATCACAAGCACAAACGGACTTCCGGCTGTTTGTGGACGTGTTTGCCCACAGGAAAATCAGTGTGAAGGAAAGTGTGTTCGCGGAATTAAGGGTGAACCGGTTTCTATCGGACGTCTGGAAAGATTTGTTGCAGATTATCACATGGCACACAGTAATGATGCTGCTGAAAAGCCTGAATCAAACGGAATCAAGGTTGCAGTTATCGGTGCCGGCCCTGCAGGACTTACTTGTGCAGGAGACCTTGCAAAACTTGGATATGAAGTAACTATTTTCGAAGCCTTCCATAAGGCAGGTGGTGTATTGGTTTACGGTATCCCTGAATTCAGACTTCCAAAAGCAATTGTTCAGAAGGAAGTTGAAAACCTTGAAAAGTTAGGTGTTAAGATTGAAACAAACATGGTAATCGGTCGTGTCCTTTCTGTAGATGAAATTATGGATATGGGATTCAAGGCTGTATTCATCGGTTCCGGTGCAGGACTTCCATCCTTCATGGGTATCGAAGGGGAAGCTTTAGTGGGTGTGTACTCAGCAAATGAATACCTCACAAGAGCGAACCTTATGAAAGCTTACTTAGATGAATACGATACTCCGGTTATTAAGAGTAAGAACGTAGCCGTTGTCGGTGGTGGTAACGTAGCAATGGATGCTGCAAGAACTGCTCTTCGTCTCGGTGCTGAAAAAGTATATATTGTTTACCGTCGTGGTATGGAAGAACTTCCTGCAAGAAAAGAAGAAGTTCATCATGCTCAGGAAGAAGGCATTATCTTTAAGACACTTCATAATCCTGTAAAATTAATCGGAGATGAAAATGGTCGTGTTGAAAAGATGGAATGTGTTCAGATGGAATTGGGAGAACCTGATGCATCTGGTCGTCGACGTCCTATGGAAATCGAAGGAAGTAACTTCGAATTAGACGTTGATACAGTTATCATGTCAATCGGTACTTCACCAAACCCATTACTTCGTACAACAACAGAAGGCTTGGAAGCAAACAAGCGTGGTTGTCTCGTAGTAAATGAAGAAACATTGGAAACAACTCGCGACAATGTATATGCCGGCGGTGATGCCGTAACAGGTGCTGCAACAGTTATCCTTGCCATGGGAGCAGGTAAGCAGGCAGCTGCAAGCATTCATGAAAAGTTAAGTAAATAATTGATTGAATATAGAAGGTCTGGAAAGTGATTCACTTTTCAGACCTTTTTTATGTGGTGGAGGGGATTCAAGGAGAATTGATAAGAGTGGTGGAGAATCGAGGTAGTTGGGAATTTGGCAAGAAAAAGTTTAAATGCAACGTAATGTTTGTATTGTGCTTGACGCCATCAGGTGCTATAATAAGTCTCTAATGATTTGTGTAAAGACGATGATACGCAGGCATTTGGAGACGCTGGAAAGACTTTTGAAAAGCAGGTGTACCCGGAAAATTGAAAAAGAGGCGAAAACACGGGTACGCTAGGAAGAAATCGAGAAGGAAGGAGTACCCGGAAAATTAAAAAATTGGCGAAAACACGGGTACGCCAGGAAGAAATCGAGAAGGAAGGAGTACCCGGAA
>JAEEGL011767855.1_pt1 | contig 42122 bp, 41 predicted proteins | sample 9134231 | NCBI WGS metagenome assembly JAEEGL01 (sample SAMN16246548, study PRJNA631951) | gut metagenome | biome: gut microbiome; feature: rumen; material: fiber-attached | host: Bos | place: Iran: Karaj | collected 2018-10
TATTTCTTCTATTCTCTGTCTGGATCGCAGCCGAAAGGACCGGCAGATCAAATGGAAGTTGTCCGGTGCCGGAGATGAATTTGGCCTGACAGAGGACCAGAAGACGTCCTGCCAGCATTACGCTACAGTCGACGGTGCGTGTATTACCGTCTTTGATAACGGGAATCGAAATGAGGCGACCCGCATTGTATCCTATCATTTGGATACCGACGGTAAAACGCTCGAAATGTTCCAGCCTTATGTTTTGGCCGGAAAGTACTCTTCCGCTTGCGGCTCGGCGCAGCGGCTGTTCGATGATGTTTTCATGATCGGATGGGGACGTGCGGTGAATGACGCGGTTTGCATGTCCGTAATTGATTTTGCATCCGGAGAGGAATTGATATCGATAGAGCTCGGCAACCCGAAAAACTTTTCATATCGATGCGTTTATTACGACTAATAACGTTGGATAATGGGGAGGAATAACCCATGTATGAACTGATACAAGTTTCCGAACGGAGCTATTACATCCAGAGTCCGGCGAAAATCGGCCTGATAAAGCTTAACGATTGCGAAGTTTGCCTGATCGACAGCGGGAACGATAAAGATGCCGGCAGAAAAGTCCGTCAGATTCTGGATGCCAACGGATGGCGGCTTATCTCAATCTATAACACGCATTCCAATGCTGACCATATCGGCGGCAATCAATATTTGCAGAAGCAGACCGGATGCAAGGTTTATGCGCCGGGGATCGACAGCACTTTTACACGTTATCCGGTTCTGGAACCTTCTTTTTTGTATGGCGGTTTCCCATGCAGAGAATTGCGCGGGAAATTTCTTATGGCGCAGGCAAGTGACGCGCAGGAATTGACACAGGCGGTTGTGCCGGACGGTTTCCAGATCATTCCTTTGCCGGGACACTTCTTCGACATGGTGGGCTTTCGCACGCCGGATGATGTGGTCTTTCTGGCGGACTGCCTGTCTGGCCGGGAGACGCTGGAAAAGTACCAGATCGGCTTTATCTATGATGTTGACGCATATATGAAGACTCTGGAAACAGTGAAAACAATGCAGGCAAAGATGTTTGTTCCCGCTCATGCTGCTGCTTGTGCGGAAATCGCCGATTTGGCACAGTACAACATCGATAAGGTTTTGGAAATTGCGGAGAGAATTGTTGCCATTTGCGAGCGGCCGCTCTGTTTCGAATCGATTCTGCAAAGGCTTTTTTCCAGTTACGGGTTGAATATGAATTTTGAACAGTATGTTCTGGTTGGCAGCACGGTCCGTTCGTACCTTTCGTGGTTGAAAGATGCAGGTAGGCTAAATGCGCTGTTTGAGAACAACCTGCTGCTTTGGCAACGAACATAGAAACTATTTATGGCAGCTGATAAACTGCGTATAGAATCTGGAAGCAAAAAAGCGTGCTGACAAAAAGCGTTTGGCATGCTATTATAAAACACATATGAATGTTTTTCACAGAGGAGGAAGAGAGCGACAGATGGGAATTCTTGTCTATCGGGATCAGACGACCGCCAGTACCGCTGCGGCAACACTGATCGCCGCACAGGTGATCGAGAAGCCGGACAGCGTGATCGGATTTGCGGCCGGCAGAGCTATGGAAAGCATTTACGCGCGGCTGGTGGGAATGACGGGTTCCGGTTTGCTTGACTGGAGCGATATTCGGGCGTTTAACCCATGCGAGTTTCTGGGCGCTTCTGCATCGGATGTGTTTAGCGTCAGTGCATTTCTGACAAACAAGCTCTACGCAAAAGCAAATTTTTCCCGAAAACACCTCTACATGCCGAACAGCTCGGAGGCGGATTCAGATTCGGCCTGCGCGCAGTATGAAGATGACATATTAAACGTAGGCGGACTGGATTTGCAGCTGCTGACGATTGGCGTGGACGGCAGCATGGTCGGGAACGGCGGCGGCCAGTCGTTTGCGCAAATGACGCACAGAGCGCGTGTAACGCAGGAAATCTGGAACGAACTCGAAAACGATGTGCTGCCGGACACTGTAGCCCCGAAAGAGCTGATTTCGATCGGGACAGGCACGATTATGCTGGCGAAAAAAGTGATCGTCACCGTGTTCGGCGCTGAAAAAGCAAACGCTGTTGAGCGCATGCTCAACGGGCCGGTCACGCCTGCAATGCCCGCAAGCGTTCTGCAATTGCATCAGAACGTCGTGTTCATATTGGACGAGGCGGCGGCGGCAAAACTCTGATCGACAGACAGCTGCGCGAAGGATGGGAAAAGGCGAATAACATGCCGGATCGAGTATACATTTTTGATACAACTCTGCGTGACGGGGAACAGACGCCGGGCGTCAACCTGAACGTGACGGAAAAAACCATTATTGCGCTGCAACTGGAACGTCTGGGTGTGGATGTGATCGAGGCGGGCTTCGCGAACGCCAGCGAAGGCGACTTTGAAGCGGTCGCGTCGGTCGCTAAGACGATCAAACGCGCTACGGTGTGTTCGCTTGCACGCGCGCAGGAGGCGGATATCCGCACGGCGTCGCGCGCCTTAAGCGCGGCCGTGCATCCGCGGCTGCATGTGTTCATCGCAACGAGTGATATACATATGCAGTATAAGCTGAAGATGACTCCGGAAAAGGTTTTGGCACGCGTAGACGAATCGGTGCGCTATGCGCGCGTGCTGTGCGACGAAGTGCAGTTTTCCGCGGAAGACGCCACGCGCAGCAATCCGGATTTTCTGTTTAAGGTGCTGGAAACCGCGATCGACGCCGGCGCGTCCATCATCAACATCGCCGATACGGTCGGCTACGCTACCGTGGACGAGATGGGCAACTGGATCCGCCAGATCAAGCGCAATGTACGCGGGATCGATCGCGTGACGCTTGGGCTGCATTGCCATGACGATCTGGGACTGGCAGTCGCCAATTCCTTGGAAGGCATCCGCAACGGCGCGCGCCACGTGGAAGTGGCAATGAACGGCATGGGTGAGCGCGCGGGGAACGCAGCGCTGGAAGAAATTGTCATGGGTCTGCAGACCCGCAAGGATTTTTACGACTGCGAAACCGGCGTCGACACGAAAGAGATCTACCGCACCAGCAAACTGGTGGCGGGCTTCGCGAATATGGAGCCGAGCCCGGGAAAGGCGATCGTAGGCGCAAACGCGTTTTTACACGAATCAGGCATCCATCAGCACGGCGTGCTGAACAACCGCGCGACTTATGAGGTCATGAAAGCCGAGGATGTCGGAGTTCTGGGCGCAGGCGTCGTGCTTGGGAAGCTTTCCGGCATACATGCGTTCACCGAACGCGCGCGTACGCTGGGGTATAAGCTGAGCGCGGAAGATTTGGAGAAGGCTTTTCATAAATTCAAAGACATGGCCGACCGCAAGCGGTTTGTGACAGATAAGGATATCGAGGCCGTTTTGGGCGAGCAGATCATTGAAGTGCCGCCGGTCTATATTATGCAGGATTTTCAGGTCGTATCGAACAACAAGCTCCATGCGACCGCAACAATATCTCTGGTGCGCGACGGCGTTACGTTTACGGAGGCTGCAGTTGGAAATGGCCCGATCGATGCGGCGTTTTTAGCGGTTGATCGTATTTCGGGCATGGAGATGGAGCTTCGGAGTTACAAGGTGAAAGCCGTTACCGGCGGCCGCGACGCGCTGACGGAAGTGATCGTTCGTGTCGGCTACGACGGGAAAGCCGCCACAGCCCGGGGCATTTCGCCGGATGTGATCGAAGCGAGCGTACTTGCGTATATTGCGGGCTTAAACCGTATCATCTGTGATGTTTAGGAGCGGCCTATGCGGGTAAGTTGGAGCATGCTGTTCGATGCGTTGAAGGATTGCAGCCAGTGTCCGCTGGCGGCTACGCGCACCAATATCGTACCGGGCGAGGGCGATCCGCAGGCGGATATCCTGTTCGTCGGCGAAGGCCCCGGGCGCGATGAAGATATGCAGGGTCGGCCGTTTGTGGGCGCAGCCGGAAAGCTTTTGGACAAAATGATCGCGGCGATCGGTTTTTCGCGGGAGCAGGTCTACATCGCGAACATCGTCAAGTGCCGCCCGCCGCAGAACAGGACCCCGTTTCCGGAAGAAGCGCAGGCTTGCCTGCCGTATCTGAGGATGCAGACGGCTCTGATACGCCCTAAGATCATCGTTTGCCTGGGCGCTACGGCGGCGAAGTACATATATGACGAGAATGTGCGAATCACTCGTGCGCGCGGGCAATGGATAGAGAAGAAAGGCGTATGGATCATGCCGACGTATCATCCGGCGGCATTATTGCGGGATCCGGACAAGAAAAAGGAAGCGTGGATGGACCTAAAGGAGATACGCAGGAAATTCGATGAGCTGACTTGATGCCGATTGGCCGAAAACGGCGAAAAGCATCGGCTGTAATTGGGCGAATGAAAACAATTTAAGAATAGATTGATCTACATCATGAAGGAGGAACAACGTATGTCCGGACATTCCAAATGGGCAAACATCAAAAACAAGAAGGAGAAAACGGATTCGCAGCGCGGAAAGATTTTTACAAAAATCGGACGTGAGATCGCTATCGCGGTGAAAGCCGGAGGAAGCGACCCCGCCAACAACAACAAGCTCCGCGACGTAATTGCAAAGGCAAAAGCCAACAATATGCCCAACGACAACATCACCCGTTCGATCAAAAAAGCGGCGGGCGAATTGGGCAACGTGAACTACGAAGAATGCACCTACGAAGGTTATGGCCCCGGCGGTGTCGCCGTGATCGTGGAAGCGGTGACGGATAACCGGAACCGCGCGGCGGCGGAGATGCGTCACATTTTTGATAAGAGCGGAGGGAGCCTCGGCGCGTCCGGCTGCGTGGCATGGATGTTCGACCGCAAAGGCGTGATTGTCATCGAGCGGACTGCGCTGATGGATGAGGACGAAGTCATGATGGCCGCGCTGGATGCGGGTGCGGAAGACTGCGTGGCGCAGGATGACGCGTTTGAGATCTACACGGATCCCATGGAGTTTTCCGCCGTCCGTGAGGAGCTGGAAAAAGCGGGTTACGAATTCATTTCCGCTGAGATTTCGATGCTGCCGCAAACGACGGTGGACTGCACGGACGCGGAAGCGGCCGAAAAATTCGAAAGGTTCCTCGAACGCCTCGATGACAATGACGATGTGCAGGACGTATTCCACAACGCGGTTCTGCCGGAGGAAGAGGACGAAGATTAACGACGAAGACAAAGAAAAAGGCGGAAGGGTATTCAGCTCTTTCGCTTTTTTGCGTCCCAATAAAAAAGCCGCCTCCGAATTGCGGAGGCGGCTTGAACCCGCTTTGAAATCATGAAACGGGAATGCTCACAGCTTGTGTTTCCGGTGCCGGAACAGCCGGGACATCCGGCAGAGGCGTCGGCCCTACGAGCGTTAAACCATTGTAGGCACGGTACTTCGTGGTCGCTACTTTAACGGTCTTGACCTCCTGCCCGTCTTTGAGATAGGTGGCGTAGGATTCCCATTCGGAACCGGATTTGCGCTTGATGTAAACCTCAGTGTGCCCGGGCGCCAAAGATGGGTCGTACCTGAATTCCATCGGCCCGGTGGGGTCGATGGTCGCGATTCTCTTGGACGACATCACGATCTGGTCGAACTCGTCGGGGAAAGCTTCGCCGTAAAGCGCACAGTGGATGGTATTGTCGCTGTCGTCTACCCAGGCAAAGATGTAAACAGGCGAGGACGTGTTGTTTTTCCATTTGAAGTCGATCCTGCCACTGTCGATGGTGGCGTCGAGACCGCCGTCCGTATAGGAAAGACGTTCAGAGTGTCCCTGCCGGTAAACCACTTCGAGGTCAGCGCACACTACCGCCTGATAAAGCGTCGTGGACACCTGGCACACGCCGCCGCCGGCCTGGTCTTCGCTGCGGCCCTGCACGATGGCGGGCGCGGGCTGCCAGCCGCCTGCGTAGGTACGGTTGCCAAGCGTGCCGTTCATGGAGAAAACTTCGTCGGGCTGAACGATCGTGCCGTTGATGAGTCCTACGGCCTTTTTGATGTTTGCAACGCGTGTGGAGCGGTTGTAGGGCGACTTGTTGAACGAGGTAAATGTGGTGGAACGCAGGGTGAATGTGGCCATCAGCTGATCGACGGTCACGGCTGCAGGCGTCACCGTGACGGGGATTTCCACGTCTCCGCCGACACCCTTCTCAACCATGTCGGCAACAGCGGAATAAAGCGCCTCTTCATCGACCTTGACGCCGTCCACTTCGTCTACGTATGTGATGGACGGCAAGCCGTCCGTAACGGTATCGGGAACGGTAAGCGTTGCGTCGATGGGATCGACGTTCAGCTGAGACGCGATTTGCGCGATGCTGGCACGCAGCCGCGTTTTGTCAAACGAGAATTTAGAGGAGAAAGAGCGGGGATTCGCGGCCATGTCGGCCAGCTCCGCCTGCAGTTCTTCCAGCGTGCCTTCACGCCCTAACTGCATCGCTTCATCAAGCGCTTCCTGCGCGTCAAAATCAGCCCCGATTTCATCGGCACCGATGGTGAATTCCTGTTCGTCAAAATGCAGGGTATATACAAGCGCATCGCGTTTATCGGACAGCGCCGCTTCGACGGCGGCTTTTGCCGCGTCCGGCGTCATACCGCTGATATCTGTACCGTCGACGACGATACCATCGTGATATACGCCGCTTTCGATAATGGCGAGACGCTGCTCTTCACGTTCTCTTTCCAGTTCGCGCTGGTGCTGCGCGTCAAGAAGCAGGTATACCACGACCGCGGCAGCAATGAGAACCACGACAAGGATCACAATGCCGACGATAAGTTTCGTGCGCTTGGGTTTTCTTGGAGTCTGCGTTTCGGCTCCGACGTTGGATTCCATATCTATCCTCTCCAATCATACCGTTTCAACCGTTGATGCCCTGATCAACACGGATAGAACGACAAATTCTATAATATTATACGATTGTGTGCCGTGCCTGTAAATATATTGCGTGGAATATTTGTAGAATGATATAATACTGTCATATTTGCGCGGATGCAGGAGGCGTAACGGTTGGCACAGGCGGCGGACAGCAGGCAGACAGACGATCTCATGCGGCAGTATTGTATGACGCGTGATGTGAATTTGCGCAATCAAATATTGGGGAAATACATGTATATCGCCGAAATCGCCGCAAAAAAATTTGCGGGACGCGGCGTGGATTACGACGATCTTTTGCAGGTGGCTTCGCTTGCGCTGATCAAAGCCCTGGAACGCTATGACTGCTCACGCAACGTTCAGTTTGCCAGTTTTGCGACGCCTTCGGTGATGGGGGAAATCAAGAACTATTTTCGCGATAAAAGCAGGCTGGTGCGCGTGCCGCGCAGGGAAACGGAACTGTTGGTGCGCATGGACCGCGCGATAGAAGAACTGACGCTGGAGTACGGCAGACAGCCCAATCCGGAAGAGATCGCGAAAAAGATGAATCTGCCATTGGAAACGGTCAAAGAGCTTTTGGAAATGAAGTCGAGCACGGCTCCGGTTTCGTTTGACGATGTAATGACCGGCTTTGACGGGGAAAAAACGATCGGCGATCTGCTGGGCGCCGTATCGAAAGAATACGGCGATATCGAAAACGCGGATTTCCTTTCAAGGGCATGGAACGGATTGACGGAAGAAGAGCGTTCCGTTTTGATCGAACGTTATGTCTACGAACGCAGTCAGCGCCAGATCGCGCAGGAAAAGGGCATGTCGCAGATGTACGTGTCGCGTTTGGAACGAAAAGCGATCGCGAAGCTCAGGCAAAACCTGTGAGAGATAACGGCAAAAGCAGGGATGCCTCGTCTGCCTGCAAAACGCAGGAGCGGCCGCCGTATTTTCCTCTTGCAATGGGCGGATCGGGCGTGCTATAATATGTACGCTAAAGGCATTGTTGTAGGTTCTGGAGAGTGGGAAAAACCCGCTCTTTCGTTTTTAACGGACAGTTTTGGCAAATGATATGCAGGAGGTTTATGCGTGCGGACGGTCGATGTCGTCGAAGGGTTGGTTTCTAAAACAGTTGAAGAACTTGGCTATGAACTGGTGGAAGTGGAATTTGTTAAAGAGCAGGAAGGCTGGGTACTCATCCTGTATATTGACCATCCGAACGGCATTACACTCGACGACTGCGAACGCGTAAGCCGCGCAGTGGACCCCATTTTGGACGAAGCGGATCCGATACCGCAGTCGTATTATTTGAGCGTATCTTCGCTCGGACTGGATCGACCGCTGAAGAAGGATCGGGATTTTCAACGCAATATTGGCAAGCAAATCACAGTAAAGTTGTATGCGCCGATAGAAAAAAAGAAAGAGTTTACGGGGACGTTGACGGCCTTTGACGCCGCTGGCTTTACCTTGCAGCTCAAAGACGGAAGCGAAATGGTTATCCTGAGAAAAGACGCGGCGTTGATTCGCCCCTATATCGAATTTTAGCGTTGGCATTAGAGGAGAAAGATTATGAATTCTGAATTTATGGAAGCACTGGGTGCAATTGAAAAGGAACGTGGCATTAGTAAAGAAGTGCTGATCGACGCAGTCGAATCGGCTTTGGTTGCCGCTTATAAACGCAATTACGGCGTATCCGGAAACGTGCGCGCCGTAGTGGATCACGAAACCGGCGAGATGCAGATATTTGCCTCTAAGACTGTCGTGGAGAATCCGCAAAACGAGTATACGGAAATTTCGCTGGAAAAAGCGCGGAAGATCAATTCGCTTTACGAACTTGGCGACGTGCTGGAAGAAGAGAGCAAGCCTAAGAACTTCGGCCGTATCGCCGCGCAGACGGCGAAACAGGTGGTCGTACAGCGTATCCGCGAAGCGGAGCGCGGCGTGATATACGACGAATATGTGGAAAAAGAGAACGAAGTCCTGACTGCCATCGTACAGCGGACGGAAAAGAACGGCGTGTATGTCGAATTGGGACGGACGGACGGACTGCTTGCGGCGAATGAGATGATCGCAGGGGAAACGTATGAAAACAACAGCCGTATCAAAGTCTATGTCCTGGAAGTGAGAAAGAACAACAACGGGCCGCAGGTGCTCGTATCGCGCACGCATCCCGGACTGGTGAAGCGCCTGTTTGAGCTGGAGGTGCCGGAAATTCTTTCGGGGATCGTACAGATCAAATCGATCGCGCGTGAGGCCGGATTCCGCACGAAGGTGGCCGTTTATTCCCACGATCCGATGGTCGACGCCGTCGGTGCCTGCGTGGGGCAGCGCGGCATTCGCGTGGAACGGATCGTGGCGGAACTGCATAATGAAAAGATCGACATCATCGAGTGGGACGCAGATCCTGCTGTGTATATTGCAAAGGCGCTCAGCCCGGCGAAGGTGCTGATGGTCTATATCAACGAAGAGGAAAAGGCTGCAAAGGTGATCGTGCCCGACAACCAGCTTTCGCTCGCCATCGGCAAGGAAGGCCAGAATGCACGTCTGGCCGCCAAGCTGACGGGCTGGAAGATTGACATCAAGAGCCAGTCGCAGGCGGAAGAAGCTATGGATACGACGATATTTGAAGACGAAGAACAGTAACGGAGGGATCGTATTTGGCGCAAAAAAAGACGCCGATGCGCATGTGTGTCGCCTGCCGGCAGATGAAGCCCAAGAAAGAGCTGACGCGCGTGGTTCGCACGCCGGACGGAACGGTTGTAGCCGACAGCAAGGGGAAGGTTTCCGGACGAGGCGCATACTTGTGTATGGATACGGCCTGCTTGGAGCGGGCCATCAAAACACGGGCTTTGGAACGTGCATTGGAAATCAAATTGGATACGGCAGTGTATGAGCAGCTCAGGGAGGCGCTTAAAAGCCTATGAACGAAGGCCGCAAAACGGGCAGCGCGATTGGGCTGTGCATGAAGGCAGGGAAATGCCGATCGGGCGACTTTATCTGCGAAAAAGCGCTCAAAGAGAACAAGGTATATCTGACGTTATTGGACAGTACCGCTTCGGAGAATACGAGAACACGATATGAAACACTGTGCCGGACAAAAGGCGTGCCGCTGTTGATCGTAGACGGTTTGGGACACGCGATCGGGCGCATGGGACGCATGGTGGCGGTCGTGTTCGATGAAGGATTTGCAAATATGATACAGGATGCGGTAGCGTCCGATTTAAGCGAAAGCGCGGGGGTGTGATGGATCATGGCAAAGATGAACATTTTAAGCACGGCAAAGGAATTGGAAACGGATGCAAGGAAGCTCTTTGAATCCATAAAAGGCGTGCAATCAGATATTAACATTACTTTGCAGAACGTTTCGGAAATGGAACGGCGTCTGACGATCAAAGAGGAGGATGCGCGCAAAGAGCGTTCGGAACGCGAGCGTCAGGAGCGGTTGATGGAAGTGCTGACTTCCGACAAACAGCTCGCGGCGCATTTCGGCGACGATGAGGAAACGAAAAAGGCGCCGGAAGAGCAGGAAAAGCCGAGCGAACAGCATAAAGAAGAGCCCGCTCAGAAACAGCAGCCTGCAAAGCCCGAAAAGGCGGAGCCGCAGGCAGTGACGGCCGCGCCTAAAGAAGCTGAGCCGCGCGCTTTGCCGAAGCAGCCCAAAGCTGCCGCACCTGCCGCAGAACAGGCGACACGGACGGCGAACGATGGCTATCAGCAGCGCCCGCGTCAGCAGGAGGGCGGTTATCAGCAGCGTCCGCGCCAGCAGGAAGGCGGATACCAGCAGCGCCCGCGCCAGCAGGAAGGCGGCTATCAGCAGCGTCCGCGCCAGCAGGAAGGCGGTTACCAGCAGCGCCCGCGTCAGGAGGGCGGCATGGGCGGACGCGCATCCGCGCCCGCGGCGAAAGAGCGAGTCAGCAATTACGATCCCAACCGCGGAAGCTATACTCGGGGAAACAATTACGATTCTGAGAAGAAAGTGCGCAATAAAAAGGCGCTGCAGAAAGAAGCGGCTCCCCAGATCAGCAGTTGGGACGACGACGCGCCCATGGGCGGCCGCAGGCCTAAGCCCCGCAGACAGCAGGAAGTCCACAAACCGGAGCCTGTGAAGATCGAAAAAGCGGTCATCACCACCGAAACGATCACTGTCAAAGAGCTTTCGGAAAAGATCGGCAAACCGGCGGCGGAGCTCATCAAAAAGCTTTTCCTGTTGGGCATTATGGCTACGATCAATCAGGATCTTGACTTTGATACCTGCGAGCTGATTGCTTCCGACTACGGAATCGAACTGGAACAGCAGCTTGCCAAGACCTTTGAAGACGTGCTGCATGAAAGCACCGAGGACGAGGACGCGCCGGAAACGCTCGTGCCGCGTCCGCCGGTGGTGACGATCATGGGACACGTCGACCACGGCAAAACTTCGCTTCTGGACGCCATCCGCGACAGCAGCATCACGGAAGGCGAGGCGGGCGGCATCACGCAGCACATCGGCGCGTACACCGTCACGTGCGACGGCAGGACCATTACGTTCATCGACACGCCGGGGCATGAGGCGTTCACGTCCATGCGCGCGCGCGGCGCGCAGGCGACGGATATCGTCGTTCTTGTGGTGGCCGCGGACGACGGCATCATGCCGCAGACCGTAGAGGCGATCAATCACGCAAAAGCCGCCAATGTGCCGATCATCGTAGCGATCAATAAGATGGACCGGCCGGAAGCGGATCCGGAGCGGGTAAAACAGCAGCTGACGGAGCATTCGCTCGTGTGTGAAGAATGGGGCGGCGACACGATCTGCGTGCCGGTATCTGCAAAAACGCGCATGGGCCTTGATAACCTGTTGGAGATGATACTGCTTCAGGCGGACGTGCTGGAACTGAAGGCCAACCCCGAGCGCCTTGCGAAGGGCACGATCATTGAGGCGAAATTGGATAAGGGACGCGGCCCGATCGCCACGGTCCTTGTACAGAACGGCACGCTGCATGTGGGAAATCCGATCGTCGCAGGCACGACGTACGGCCGTGTGCGCGCGATGATGGACGACCGCGGACGCAAAGTCAATTCGGCCGGCCCCAGTCAGCCGGTCGAGGTGCTGGGCTTCAACGAAGTGCCGTCTGCGGGCGATATTTTGAATGTGGCGGAGATCGACAAGCTTTCGCGGCAGGTCGCGGAGGAACGCAGAGACAAGATCAAAGCCGAGCAGCTTAAGAACCTTTCCAAGGTTTCTCTGGACGACCTCTTCAGCCAGATCGCCGAAGGGCAGGTCAAGGAACTCAACATCATAGTCAAGGCCGACGTGCAGGGCTCTGTGGAAGCCGTGCGGCAGGCGCTTGAAAAGCTGTCCAACGATGAGGTGCGCGTCAAGTGCATTCACGGCGGCGTAGGTGCGATCACGGGCTCGGATGTCATGTTTGCATCGGCATCCAATGCGATTATTATCGGCTTCAACGTGCGGCCGGATGCTTCCGCGCGCACGATGGCAGAGCGTGAAAACGTGGATATGCGCCTGTACCGCGTGATATACAGCGCGATCGAGGATGTGCAGAACGCTATGAAGGGCATGTTCGCACCGGTATACCAGGATGTGGAACTCGGACGGGTGTCCGTGCGTAATACATTCAAAGTCTCCGGCGTCGGAACCATCGCTGGCGCATATGTGCAGGAAGGTAAAGTCCTGCGCAGCGCGCAGGTGCGCGTGGTGCGAGACGGCATTGTCATCCATGACGGCAAGATCGCCTCTCTCAAGCGCTTTAAGGACGACGTGAAAGAAGTGGCGGCCGGATATGAGTGCGGCATTGGCATTGAGAACTTCAACGACCTGTTGGAAGGCGACGTAATCGAGGTCTACACGGTCGAAGAGATCGAGAGATAACGGATAAAGGAGAAACGCATGTCTGCAATACGCGGCGACAGAATGAACGAAGAAGTAAAGAAGACGGTGAGCGAGATCATACGCGAGTTGAAAGACCCTCGCATTTCTCCCATGACGACGATCACGCAGGCGGAAGTCACCAACGACTTGAAGCACGCAAAGCTGCATGTCAGCGTTTACGATGCGGACGAAAAGGCACGCGAGGAAGCCGTCAGCGCGCTCAACCATGCTTCCGGCTTTATCGTGCGCGAACTGGGCAAACGGATGCAGATACGGCAGCTCCCGCAGATGAAGTTCGTGCTTGACAATACGATCGCGTACAGCGTTCATATTTCTCAGGTGCTGCAGCAGCTGAACATCAAAAAGGATGAAGACGACGATGCATGAGCTCAGAGCCATTGCAGATATGATTCGTGAAAACGATGGGTTTACGGTGATTGCCCACGTGTCGCCTGACGGCGATACGCTGGGTTCTTCGCTGGCGATGTACGGAATCCTTACGCGGTTGGGGAAAAGTGCGCAGATCCAGTGCGAACAGCGTCTGCCCGTCGTATACGGCTTTCTGCCGTATACCAATACGATATTGAGGCCGAAGGAATCGCAGCCATACGAAAACGTGATTACGGTCGACTGCGCTGCACTGGACCGGCTTGGAATCTGTCAGCCGACGCTTGAAAACGCGGTGCGCTCGGCAAATATCGATCATCATTTGACCAATACGCGCTTTGCGCAGCTCAATTACGTGGACGCTTCGGCGTCGGCGACAGGAGAAGTCGTCTTTAGGCTCGCTGAACTCCTTGGCGTTCCCATGGATCAGGAGATCGCAGGCTGCCTCTACGTTGCGATCAGCACGGACACGGGGAATTTTTCTTACGCGAATACCACGCCCGAGACCATGCGTATCGCCGCAAAACTGATGGAGACGGGGATAGACATCGCGCAGATCAATCAATCCACATACCATTCTCTGCCTTTGAAACGCGTGAAACTTATGGGGCATGTCCTCAATGAAATGCAGGCTTTTGCGGACGGAAAGATCGGTGTGGCGTGCGTGTCATGGCCGGAGATGCAGCGGCGCTGCACCAGCGGCGAGGATGCGGACGGAATCATCAATTACGTGCGGGATGTGGATACCGTGGAAGTGGCGATCTTCATCCGCGGCGTGCCCAACGGTTCCTTTAAGGTGAGTCTGCGCTCGAAAGGTAAGGTCGACGTTTCGCGGATCGCACGCGCCTTTGACGGCGGCGGTCATGTGCGCGCAGCCGGCTGTACGCTTGTCGGCAGAATGATCGACGTAAAAAACACCATGGTAGACGCTGCGATGGCTGCGCTGGAGGAACTTAAAAATGCCGATTGAAGGCGTTGTGAATGTGCTCAAGCCGCCGGGGATGACTTCGAGCAACGTGGTTGTGGATATACGCAAACTCTTTGAGATCAAGCGCGTAGGCCACACGGGAACGCTTGACCCCGGAGCCGCCGGTGTGCTGCCTGTTTGTCTGGGCCGTGCTGCGCGGCTGTTTGATTATTTGGTCGACAAAGAGAAGACATATGTTTTTGAGATCGCGTTCGGCTCGGCCACTGACACGCAGGATTCGTACGGAAAAATCATTTCCCACAGTGATAAAGCGATCACGATGGAGCAGCTGACTGCGATCCTGCCGGATTTTTTGGGCGAGCAGAATCAGCGCGTGCCGATGTACTCCGCGCTGAAAGTAGGCGGACGAAAGCTCTATGAGATCGCCCGAAGCGGGAAAGTTAGCGAAAAGCAGGAGCGTCCCATCACGATCAGAGAGCTTACTTATCTCGATCAAACGGCGCCAAATCGCTTTTTATTGCGTGTGACTTGTTCGCGGGGGACATATATACGCATGTTGTGCGAGGATATCGGCAAAAAGCTCGGAGCCTGCGCGTATATGGCGTTTTTGCTTCGCACGGTCTGCGGGCCTTTCCGGGTGGAAAACGCGTTCTCCATTGCGGAGCTGGAGGAATTCAAGACGCGGGGACAGCTCAATGAGACGGTGATCCCGATGGACGAGGCGGTAAGCTTCTTCCCGGAACTGCGTTTGCCGGACGGCGAGGAATGGGAGCGGAAACTGCGCAATGGCGTGTCATGCGCCGCACTTGACCTGGACGCGCCGCGCGAAATGCCGCTGCGCATCTATGGGAGATCCTTTTTAGGGATCGGTACGATCGAAAACGAACAACTGCGGTTGAAACTGCATTTGTATACGGATTGAGGTTCGATATGGAGACGAATACGGGTACGGCCGTCGCGCTGGGTATGTTCGATGGCATGCATTTGGGACATCAAAAACTCATACGCGAGCTGCTGTCGGTGGCAAGAGCAGGGGGCTGGCGTGCGGTAATATTTACGTTTTCCAACCATCCGATGTCCGTGCTGGGCAATGCGCCGTCGTTGCTGAGCACGTCTGATGAGCGCCGCAGCGCCATGCTTGCGGCCGGTGTGGACGCGGTGGATATGGTCACGTTCGATCCGGCTATGGCTCGGACGGCGCCGAATGACTTTATCCGGATGCTGCAGGAGCGCTACTGCTTAAAGGCTGTTGTGGCGGGATTTAATTACACGTTTGGCGCGCGCGGCATGGGCAATGCGGAGCTTCTCAGAAGAATCGGTGCGGAAGAGGGGTTTGAAACGCGTATTGTGGAACCCGTATTGGCGCTGGGCGCGGAAGTGTCGAGCAGCCGCATACGCGCGTTTCTGCAGGAGGGCGACGTGGTGCGCGCGGCGGCGCTTTTGGGTGTGCGCTACCGTTTGAGCGGTACGATCGTCGGTAACCGGCACATCGGCACGCAAATGGGTTTCCCGACGGCGAATATACGTCCCGATCCGGTGAAGCTTTTGCCCAGATACGGCGTTTATGTGACCCGCGCGAAAGTCGACGGCGTTTTTCACGCGGCGGTGACGAATGTGGGTATGAATCCCACCGTGAACGGCACGGCGGTTTCGGTGGAAACGCATCTGCTGGATTTTTCGGGCGACCTCTACGGAAAGCAAATGGAAGTGGAATTTGTCGAGTACATACGCGGAGAAAGCAGGTTCGCATCCAAAGAAGCACTCGCGCAGCAGATCGCAAAAGACGCGCAATACGCACATAATTTGCTGAAAACATAAAAAGGGTTTTACAAAAAAAACTCTGTATGGTAAACTAATTTATGTCAATGAACCGCAGGCTAGGTTTGACGATACTCCGACGTTTTACTTTGCTTGTGGGAATATAAAAAAATGGAGGATAAAATCATGTTGAAGGAACAGAAAAACGAGATCATCGAGAAGTATAAACTTCACGATGGCGATACTGGCTCGCCCGAGGTGCAGATCGCGTTGCTGACTGCGCGCATCAATCACCTGAACGAGCACCTGAAACTGCACAAGAAGGACCATCATTCCCGCCGCGGACTGCTCAAGATGGTCGGTCAGCGCAGAGGCCTGCTGAACTACCTCAAGGAAAAGGATATCGAAAGGTATCGTGCGATCATCGCAAGCTTGAACCTGAGGAAATAAGCATGGCGCCTTTTAAAAGGGCGATATTCGGATAATGAAAAACAGGCTGAAAGAGGTTTTCGCTTTCAGCCTGTTTCTTTCTAGATAGGATGCGGAAATGAAATCTTTCCCCTTTTGTGGTATACTAACGGTATCGTCAATCGGTTACGCGCTGCGCGTCCAAGTGCTGCCGCACCAACGCGTCGCTTAAAAGCGCGGTGCTTGCGCCCATGGAGAGCGTGCTCAGGGAAGCGGCTGTGCAGGCGTAGCGCGCGCTAGAGCGGATATCGCTGCCGGAGAGAAGATTGTATATCAAGGCTGCGACAAAGCAGTCTCCCGCGCCTGTGGTGTCCACGGAAGAAATGGGCAGTGCGGGAACGTATTCACCGGTGTCGTGTATGTAGCAGCCCTTTGCGCCGAGCTTCAGAAGCACGTGCTTTGCACCGGCGTTCATGAGCGTTTCACAGATAGCGCGATGGCCGGTTTGTCCGGTCAGCTGTTCCGCGTCGTACTCGCTCGGTACGAAGTAGTCGATATACGGGAGAAACGGACGAATTCCCGCGAGCTTCTGATTGCGTTTGTCCGTACCCATGTCCGCAAAGATCAGTACGCCGTGCGCTTTTGCTTCGTGGAGGATTTCTTTTAAGCCGTTGTCCTCTAAAACTGGCAGGGAAAACAGGCTGCAAATACTCAGCGCATCCGCGTCGCATATGGCTCGCATATTTACATCTGTTCGGGACAAGTGCGCGTGCGCGCCTGCGGCAGAAACGATGTGTCGTTCTCCTTGTGTGTCGATCAATACGACGGCAGCCGCGGTGGGATGTTTGTCATCGCGGACGACGTGTGCGACGTTTACGCCGTGGCCTTGAAGGCGGTTCAGGAGATATGCGCCGTTTTCATCGCTTCCCACCCGACTGATCAAAGTGGGCTTATAACCAAATCGAGTGAGCGTGATTGCCTGATTGACGGCGTCGCCGCCGGGGGTGAGCCCGATTTCTCGCACGCGGGTCTTCTGTATTTGCAGCGTTTGCGCAGATACAGGCGCGACAAAGATATCGAGCGTGGCGATGCCCATGCAGACAACGTTCATCATACAGCCTCCGAATGCGAAAAACGTTTGATTACTTTTAACTATAAACAGACGCAATAAAAAATGCAACCATTCCAGGTTTACTACGTTATGTTAACGAGACCGATTGAAGGGAGTAAGGAAAATGAAAAAGTGGATTTTGCTTGCAGTATGTGCGGTTCTGATAATCTCGGTGTTTGCAGGATGCGCGTCCAGTCCTCAGGCGCGGGACGAGGGATATATAATAGAGCCCTCCGAGGCGCCTGTGCCAGCGCCTGAATACGCCGCGGGAGACAACGGATGGGGGTATGCCTCGAACACGGCAGGTTCCGGTTCGTCTTCTTCCGCAGCGAAAAAGGTGTATGAAGAACGCAAGATTATCCGCAATGCATCGTTGAATCTGGAGACGCGTAATTTTGATGAAGACCTGGAATACATCAGGAATTTTGCGGATGAGCTGGGCGGCTACATCGGTACGTCGAGCATTTCCGGACGCAAACCGGAAGCGTACGGCGACAGCGGCCGGAGCGCGCGCTTTGAAGTACGCATCCCGCAGAACAACATGGAAGCTTTCATAGCCGGAGCACGAGGCCGCGCGACGGTGGTATCGGAAAGCACGGAAAGCGATGACGTGACGGCGAACTATTTCGACGTTGAATCGCGTCTTGCGATCTACCGCACGCAATACGACAGGATCTTGGAACTCCTGGCTCAGGCGGACGACATCAATGCGATCATTGCGCTGGAAAATGAGCTTTCGCGTCTCACCTATGAGATCGAGAGCCTGACGACGCAGCTGAAGCGTTGGGACGACCTTGTCACCTTCGCCACGGTCAGCGTAAGCATCAAAGAGATCCCGCCCGTGATGGCCGCTGCTGAAGGGGATTCGGTGGGGACGCGCATCAGCGAGGGCTTCCAGAGCACGCTCTACGGATTAGGGGTATTCTTTGAAGAGTTCGCGATATTCTTCATCGCCGCGCTGCCGGTGCTGGTAGTGCTGGCCGTCCTTGCGGTGATTATCGTGCTGATCTGCAAAGCTGCGATCAAGCGGAGCACGAAGAAGAAGCAGGCAGCCGAGGCGAAAAAGCAGGATCCCGCGAAAACTGAATGATGGAAAGCGTGCCGGTTTTGTAACCGACATGAGGAAAAGAAGCTCCTGCCTTATCTTCGGGTGGGAGCTTCTTTTTGATACGTAAGACCGGCTTTCCTTTTAAGACGTTCCGTAGTATAATGAACTATAAAAAAGTTTGACGGAGGCGTTATCATGACGATACGTGAACAAGCTCAAATGGCAAAAATAGCGTCCCACACGCTGATGACGCTTGCTACGCCGGTGAAGAATGACGCGCTGTATGCGATGGCGGACGCGCTGATAAAGCATGCGGACGAGATTATATGCGAAAATGAGAAGGACGTTACGAAAGCACGCGCCGACGGCATGACAGAGGCACTGATAGACCGTCTGAGCCTCACGCAGTCGCGCGTGGAGGCGATGGCAAACGGCCTTAGGAAGGTGGCATTGCTTCCGGATCCGGTCGGCGGGGAAGACATGTCGGTCAAACGTCCGAATGGGCTGATGATCTCTAAACGGCGGGTACCCATGGGCGTAGTTGGCATGATCTACGAGGCGCGCCCCAACGTCACTGCCGATGCGATTGGACTTTGCATCAAATCCGGCAACGCCTGCGTTCTGCGCGGAGGATCAGACGCGATACGTTCCAATATCGCGGTAGCGCGCGTAATGGCGGAGGCGGCGTATGCGCACGGCCTGCCGCAGGGAGCCATACAGATGCTGGAGGATACGTCCCGCGCGGGAGCTGAGGAAATGATGACGATGAACGGCCTGATCGACGTCCTGATTCCTCGCGGCGGCGCTTCGCTGATACAGTCTGTCGTCAAAAACGCGACGGTGCCCGTGATCGAAACCGGCGTAGGAAACTGCCACACATATATCGACGCAACGGCCGATATAGAGATGGCGGTCGAGATCGTGTGGAACGCAAAATGCTCAAGGCCGAGCGTGTGCAATGCAATGGAAACACTGCTGGTGCACGAAGAAGTCGCAGCGACCGCGTTGCCGAAAATTTTCAGCCGATTGGCCGAAAAACATGTCGTATTCCGCTGCTGCCCGCAGGCAATGAAAATACTGCCGCAGGCGGAACCGGCGACGGAGACGGACTGGGAAACGGAATATCTGGATTACATTTTAGCGGTGCGTGTCGTGAAAAATCTGGATGAGGCCATTAAGCACATCACTAAGTACGGTACAGGTCACAGCGAATGCATCGTGACGCACGATTACGACAACGCCGAGCGCTTCCTCAACGAAGTGGATGCGGCTGCCGTATATGTGAACGCGTCTACGCGGTTTACGGACGGCGAGGAGTTCGGGTTCGGCGCGGAGATCGGGATCAGCACGCAAAAGCTTCATGCGCGTGGGCCCATGGGCCTTAGAGAACTGACGACGACCAAATATGTCGTTCGCGGCAGCGGACAGGTACGTTGATGCGCAACGGCTCTTCCGGTCAAACCTGCCGTCTGAAAATTCTGCAGCGGATATGGGGGACGGTACGTTGGATGTAGTTTGGTCGCTTGCAGGATTCGGCGGCGGTGTGGTGTTGCTGTTCATTGTCATATTGATATTGGCGCTTCCCATGCGGATATTCGGCAAGCTGCTGATCAATGCGCTGATCGGTTTTGCGCTGTTGCTGCTGTTCAATTTTTTAGGCGGCGCTCTGTTTTCGTTCCGGCTTGCGCTGACGCCTTTTAATGCGCTGTTGGTCGGAACTCTGGGCGTACCGGGACTTGTGATATTGGTGATTCTGACATTAATACTTTGATACTCCGGCTTTTAGGGCAAATCGGCCGCATCGTCTGTTTTCTCACTCTTTTCAGTCGTGGTTTTATGGAGTATAATATTACGGATATAGAATTGTTAGCGTAAAAGAACATGCAACAGGAGGAAAAGCGAATATGTTCAATCCGAACAACGTTGCTTTTAAGCTTTTCGGTAAATCCATATATTGGTACGGCATATTGATGGCGATCGCCATCATTTTGGCTGTCGTCCTGTGTTACAGGGAAGCGAAACGGAAGAAGATTTCAGAAAACGATCTGTTAAATCTGTGTCTGATCGTGATACCCTGCGGCATCGTGGGCGCGAGGCTGTATTATGTGCTGTTCAATCTGGATGTGTATTTATCGAACCCCGTTTCCATGCTGTACATATGGGAAGGCGGTCTCGCGATTTACGGCGCGGTCATATTCGGATTGGTGGGTGCGTTTATCTACACGCGTGCCAAGAAGATCCGTTTCCTGCGCGTTGCCGACATGATTGCACCCGGGCTGGTGCTTGCGCAGGCGATCGGCCGCTGGGGAAACTTTTTCAATCAGGAAGCGTTCGGACTGCCGGTATCGAACCCTGAGCTCCTTTGGTTCCCGATGACGGTCCGCATCGACGGCCTGCATTATTTTGACGGCGTACTGTGCGACAACCCGTATCATCTGGCGACGTTCTTTTACGAATCGATCTGGTGCCTGCTGGTATTTATTTTCCTTTGGAGCATGCGGAAGCGGTTTAAGCATGACGGCGACGCTATTCTCTGGTATGCGCTTTTGTACGGACTGGAGCGTGCGTTTGTCGAACAGCTGCGCGGCGACAGCCTGTGGCTGGTTCCCGGTACGATCCGCGTTTCGCAGCTCGTGAGCGCGATCATGGTCGTAGCTGTGCTGGTATTCTTTATCGTGCGTGCGATCAAGGAAAAGAAGGAAGGCCGACTGATGTGGCCAAAGCCGCTTGCCGTTGACGGCGCGCCGGTAAACGCGGCCACATTTGAAACAGCTGCGGCCACTGAAGATGCCCCCGAAGAAAAAACGGATGTGACGGTGAAGGAACAAGAGCCGAAAGAACAAAAGGAGAATGACGATGCGTAATCTGACAATGCTTACGGATCTGTATCAGCTTACGATGATGCAGGGGTATTTCCGCTATAACATGGGGAAAAACGAAGCGGTATTCGACCTGTTTTTCCGTAAAACGAAGGAAAACAGCGCGTACGCCGTGATGGCGGGCGTAAAGAGCGTGATCGATTACATCAATAATCTGCATTTTGATGAGGAAGATATCGCGTATCTGCGCTCGCTGGAGTTGTTTGACGAACCGTTCCTGCATTATTTGAGCGAGCTGCGGTTTACCGGCGAAATCTACGCGATTCCCGAAGGGACGGTGGTATTCCCGTTTGAACCGCTGCTGCGCGTCAAGGCGCCGATCATGCAAGCGCAGCTGGTAGAGACGGCGCTGCTCAATCTGGTCAACCATCAGACGCTGATTGCCACCAAGGCGAGCCGCATCGTTTACGCTGCAAACGGCGATTCAGTGCTTGAATTTGGCCTTAGGCGTGCGCAGGGCCCGGACGCGGGCATCTACGGAGCGAGAGCGGCGATCATCGGCGGATGCGACGCTACAAGCAACGTTCTTACCGGGCAGATGTTCAACATCGCCGTGCGCGGCACGCATGCGCACAGCTGGGTCATGAGTTTTCCGGACGAACTGTCTGCGTTCCGTGCATACGCGGAGATATTCCCCACGTCGTGCATGCTGCTGGTCGATACATACGACACGTTGCGCTCGGGCGTGCCGAACGCGATCAAAGTGTTTGAGGAATTGCGGGAAAAGGGTTACAAGCCGGTAGGTATCCGGCTCGACTCGGGCGACCTTGCGTATCTGTCGAAAAAAGCGCGTGACATGCTGGATGAAGCGGGTTTCCCCGAGGCGCGCATATTTGCTTCGAGCGATCTGGACGAAACGGTCATACGCGACCTGAAAGCGCAGGGTGCGCGCATCAATGTCTGGGGCGTGGGCACGCGGCTGATCACCTCGGACGACTGCCCTGCTTTAGGCGGCGTGTATAAACTGGGAGCAGAGATCATAGACGGCGTGATCGTACCGAAGATCAAGATGAGCGATAACCCCGCAAAGGTTACGAATCCGGGTTACAAAAAGGTATTCCGGCTCTACAAAAAGAAGAACGGGAAGGCGATAGCAGACTTGATTACACTCGAAGACGAGACGATCGACGAAAGCGTGCCGCTGCGGATATTCGATCCTGTACAGACGTGGAAATCCATGCGGATAACGGATTTTACCGCGCGGGAACTTCTTGTGCCGATATTCATAGACGGCAAACAGGTATACGAATCCCCCGACGTCATGGAGATACAGCGCTATGCGCAGCAGGAACTCAATACGATGTGGGAAGAGTATAAACGTCTGCTCAATCCGCATGTGTACAAAGTGGACTTGTCCGATAAGCTTTACGATCTGAAGCAGAAACTGATTCGGGAAAATTCAAAGTGCTGAAACAGATCTTTGTCAACATTTTATTGGTTGCTGCATTGGCTGCGCTGTGCGGGGGGTGCGTGTACGCAGCCCCCATGCTTGCCGCTACGCCGACGGCGTCGCCCTCGCCGACGCCCACATTGGCGCCGTATATGCCTTCAGTAACGCCGGGCGTTTCCATGCAGGAAATCGACTTGCTGGGACTGCCGGTTCAGGAGGCGACCCACTATGACCGTTATGTCGCATTTGAGGATATTTATATATACGAATATGGCGACAGCACGCTTTTGGATGCAGTCTGCGTCAACAGCTATCCGCAAGCGCTGACGGGATCGGTGTGGATCGAGTTTGAAGACGAAGAAGGTGTGCTGATTGCGCGTGCGCAAATCAGTGCGGCGGACGGAACGCTTAATCTACAGCCCGGGAGAACGCCGGTATATGCGCACATAGGTACGGACATGGATGTGCAGATGATGGATTTTAAGCTGATCTATGAGCATTCCTTTTTGCCGATTCAAGCTGCAGAGGAATAATACGCGAGCAGCAGGTCAACCATTTCGCCGTAGCTCTTTACGCCGCTGGTTTGCTGATTGTATTTGAGATATTGATCGTTTACCTCCGTCATCGTTTCATTGACGGGCCCTTCGTATGTCCGGATATAGGCGCTGTAATCTCTTAAGTCACGCACGAGACCGTCGCAGTAGGTATCCCATAGCGCACGATAGGCCTCCGGATCTGATTTACTGAGCTGATTGCCCGCATGTACCAGCGCCATTACCGTGCCGGAATATTGGAAGCGCACATCATCAGAAAAAATACAGACGAGATAAGAAACAAAATTAGCTTCATTTTCGCGGGCGATTCCGGCAAAATGCGCCGCTTCGTGCGCCGCGGACGACGCCAGGTACAGTGCGGGCTGGTTGACGTTCACATTGCATTCCGCGGTGAATGGAAAGTATATACCCGAAATTCCGGCGTAGGAAAGCCCTGTGGAAGCAAAGACCGTTTTCGGCGCGTATACAGTGCCGAAAGAGTATCCTGTGCTTTCCTGCATGCGGACATAGGCGTCGGGTATCCGCGCGAACACATCCTGTACACCCTCGTTGAAAGTAAATACGCCATTTTCGTCTTCGCTCACTTGTGTGCGAAGGCCGTTGGCCGTCTGCGCCAAAGCGATGCACAGCTCGCTTAGTTCCGCCGTATCGCGCGCATGGACGTCCAGATCCAGTGTTTGTGCCAAAGTGAGGCGTGAATAGTTGAATCCCCACGCAAAATAGAATATGTTCAGCAGCGCGCCGCCAGCTATGGCGATGGAAATAAAAATGCCGATAAAAGCGCTGATGTGTATTTTTTTCATGAACAGCCGTATAAGCCCTGCGATTACGGAAACGACGATCGCAAGCACCGACAAATATAAAAGCCACTCTGCGACGCTGAAAGGAACTATGGAAAACACGGCGCCGATCGCGTGGCTGATGACGGGATAAACGCTTCTTGAGAAGACGTTTTCGATAAACTCCGGATGCTGCGCCGCTAATTTGGGAAGAAAGATGCCAATGGGAATAAGAAGCAGCGCAAACAGCCGAAACAGCTGTTTGCGCCATTCGGACGCCGGTTTCAAACGTGTGGGTTTGCTGCGCATGCTTCTGTCTCCTTTGGAAGGGAAATACAAATTTATTATATCATACTCAAAATTTGTATAAAATACTTTGTCAGATGACGCTGGGAAGTGTATACTGTTAAACTATAATGAGAGGAGTGTGTGCCATGCACATTGGGATATCGACTGCAAGCATGTACGGCAGATCGAATGTCGAAGATTCCATTGCTGAAATAGCGGCGTGCGGCGCGGATCTGTGCGAGGTGTTCCTGAATACATACTCTGAGTATACGCCGGAGTTTGTGGATATCCTGCGCGAACGCCTGCGCGCTGCGAGTATTACGGCATACAGCGTTCACCCTATGGGTACGCAGTTTGAGCCGCAGCTGTTTTCTGCGCATCAGCGCCAAAGAGAGGATGCGCTGAAGATGTTCGAACGCATTCTCATGGGAGCGCAGAAGATCGGGGCGAGCTGCTACACGATGCACGGTCCGTCAAATTTGGGCGGACGGATACTGAACCATGTGCGCTACAATTTCATCGGTCCCATAACGCGCGATTTATGCGCGATGGCTAAGGATTATGGAGTGCGCGTCGCCTGGGAGAATGTCAGCTGGTGCCTGTTTCGGGATCCGGAGTTCGGATTGCGGCTGCGGGATGCGGCGAAGACAGAAGACCTTTTTTTCACGCTGGACGTGAAACAGGCCTTGCGCAGCGGACATGAACCAGACGAGTTTATCGAGACGGTCGGCGATAAAATGATTAATTTGCATCTATGCGACTATGTGCGCGAAAACAACGACATTCGTTTGGCGATGCCTGGGCAGGGTCAGTTTGATTTTGCGGATTTGGCGCACAAGATGCTTGCGCGCGGGTATGCGGGACCGGCCTTTGTGGAAGTATACAGCATGCTGTACGAAACGCTGCCGGAACTGGAAACGAGTTTTCGTTATCTTGAAGACGTCATGCGTTGAGCGGGGAATTTTTCCAGCAGACCGTTTACCCAGAGTCGCGGCGGGGCTTCCACGACGATGAACGGCTGGCCGCTGTTTTCCGGGTCTTCGGGGAACAGGTAGATATTAGGCCCCTGACGCGCCTGCTGCTCCCATACCGCAACATGAAAGAGTGCATAGGGGATATACCCCTCATAATACACTAACAATGTGCATTCGCCCCATGCTGCGGGGTAAAAGCCGCTAAAATGCGAGTCGGCGGAAATTGGGATGTCAATACTGCCGGTAGAACCGCTGCGGTCGGTGATGTACGTGAGGTTCCATTCCGGTATGACGACCTGCGCGCCGGCAAGAGGCTCGTCGGTAAAACCGTCGCATACTCTGACCTGAATGCTGCCGCTGTGCGGGGCGGCCGCTGTGGCAGCGCTACCGGTGCAGCCGCAGGACAGAAGACAAAGCGTCAGGCCAAGAATAATAAGGAGCGTTTTTTTCAAGCAATCGATTTCCTTTCCGGCGGCGTTAGGTATGCCGTTCCTGTAAATCGTCTATGATTATGATTGAGAAAGGAAATCCAGAACGGATTTTGGCAGAATAGTAAGGGAGAAGATGTATTTGCAGCGATATCAGGATGAAATATGGTGCGAGAAGAATCGCATCCGTGTAGATGTGAACAATATGATGCGCACGCGGCTGGGAGCGCGCGGAATCGATGAGGCCGAGCTTGACGGCATGCAGCCGCAGTTATCCGCAGCAGCGGAAACCATGAAAACAAAGCGCTACAGCATGGCGTGGCGGGAGCTGCCTTATATGCAGCAGAGCATCATTGAAGATATGGAAAAGACAGCCGCACAGATCAACGAGCGTTTTGATGCGTTTGTTGTGCTGGGAATCGGCGGCAGTGCGCTCGGGACGATCGCGGTGCAGACCGCGCTGACGCATTTAAGGTATAACGAACTGCCGAAATCCAAACGGCGCGGAGCGAAAGTTTACATCGAAGACAATGTGGATCCGGAACGCATGGCTGCGCTGCTGGACGTGGTCGACGTGGAACACACGATGTTCAACGTGATCACGAAGTCCGGCGGAACTTCGGAGACGATGGCGCAGTTCCTGATCGTGGTAAACCTTTTGCGGGAGAAGCTGGGGGTCGGTTTTTCCTCGCATCTGATCGCTACGACGGACGCCGTGCGCGGCAGTCTTTTGGCTTTGGCAAAACGCTACGGACTGAAGACGTTTTACGTTCCCGAGGGCGTAGGCGGGCGCTTCAGCGTGCTTTCGCCGGTAGGGCTCCTTCCGGCGGCGGTTTGCGGGGCCGACATACGCGAACTGCTTGCGGGCGGTATGTATATGGATAAACTGTGTTCCGGCGACGACGTATGGAAGAATCCGGCGTATCTTTTGGCGACTTTACAGTACATCGCTATGCGGCGCGGGATGAATATCAGCGTGATGATGCCGTACGCGGACTCTTTGAAGTATATGGCCGACTGGTATGCGCAGCTGTGGGCGGAATCGCTCGGCAAGCGTTATGACAAAAACGGGAAGTCTGTGTACACGGGACAAACACCCGTAAAGGCGCTTGGCGTTACGGATCAGCACTCACAGGCGCAGCTGTATACGCAGGGGCCTTTTGACAAAGTGGTGACATTGCTTGCCGTGGAGAATTACCGGGAGACCGTGCATATCCCGAAGGGCGTTACGGGGATGGATTCGGTGGACTTTCTCGGCGGGCATACGCTCAACGAGCTGATTACGGTCGAACAGGGAGCGATGGCGTATGCGCTCCTGAAGAGCGGAAGGATGAACTATTCGATCGTTTTGCCGCAGGTCAACCCGTTTACGGTAGGTCAGCTTTTCTATCTGCTGGAAGTGGAAACGGCTTTTGCGGGGGAATTGTTGAATATCGATGCGTTCGACCAGCCGGGCGTAGAAGAAGGGAAAAACTCGGCATATGCGCTGCTCGGCAGACCCGGCTATGAAGCAAAACGTGCGGAATTGGAGCGTTTGCCGGAGAAAAAAGAAAAGTATATCTTGTGAAAAAACATGCCGACGCATATGTGTCGATAGCGTGAATTTGTAGTCATATGGGGTGACAGATCGCCTTTCATGCGTTAAAATAAACGCATGAAAAAGATCAGCGAACATATGTCCATACAACAGAGCGGTCATACCGGAGCGAGTAAAACCAAAATCATGGTTTGCTGGCTTACGGTATTACTGCTCGTTTTTCTTTGCGCGGGATGCGGCGGGCAAACAGCGGATACGGAGAATTTGAACACGCCGGAACCCATCGATACAACGCCGGTCATCATAGAAAAAGTGCCGGAATTGGTCGCACGCAGCAACGGAGATGCGCTTTTGGGCGCGATCATACCCGATGACGGTTCCATTACGTATTATACCGCTATGCACGGATTCCTGCGCACGGCGGAAGCCATGGGATGTCCTGCGAAAATCTATCGGGCGAATACCGCGCAGTTGGCGGTGGAGGCGGTGGATCAGGCGATATCCGATCATTGCGCGGGACTGCTGATATGGAATGAAAATGACGCGTACGCGCAGGCGATCGAAAAAGCGGGGGGAGCGGGCATACCCGTCGTGACCCCATATTACGAAACCGACAATCGCTTTGTACGCGCGAGCGTGGTAGTGGATCAGGCCGGCTGTATGGAGGAAGTGGCGCGGGCGATCGCCGAACGCATGGTGGAGCGCGACTGCAAGGGCGGAAGGATATTGGTTTACGGACAGGATCCTATGAGCGTATACTTAACGTTTTCCGATGCGGTAAAAGCATACTATCCGCAGTATAGCGTTGCTTATTTTGCACGGACGGCATCCGGAAAAGACGCCGCTGTAAACGAACTGGCGGAATACATTTTGTGGAACAGGGACGTAAAGGGACTGTTCTGCACAGACGCAGACGGCGCGGATATTGCCGTGCGCGCACGCACGCAGGCGCAGCGTGAATTTCGCAACAACGGGGCGCCGGAACAGCGCGAGGACGCAGCGAATACGCAGGCTCCGGCAGGCGCAACGCCCGTGCCGGAAAGTCTGACGAAGGCGATCACGATCACGATCGTCGGGACGGGGATCAGCGAGAGAACGATTGAATTGTTGCACGAATACGATATTTACGCCTTCGTGTTGGAGCCGTATTATGAAGCGGCTGCGCATTCGACGATGGTTTTGGATCAGCTTCTGAGAGGCGAAAGCGCGCCGGAAGTATCGCGCCTGAATATGCCGATCGTGCGGCAGACTGCGCTGGATAAATACGAGCTGATCTACCGTCAGGTGCGGGAGTGGTTCGATTTGGACGCGACGCAGACGGGTGAATAAGAAAGTTGAGCTTTTTGCGTGAGAAGTGAGGTAGCGAAAAAGCAAAAATTAAGGCAGATCGACTGGATTACCGTGCTGCTGGTGCTGGCATTGGTGATTTTCGGTTTGGTAAGCCTTGCGAATATCATGGCTACGCCATTTGTAGGCGATGAAGCCTCGCTCAGCGACTATCTGAACAAGCTGAACATGGAATATGTGCAGCGTCAGTTAATGAACTTCCTTGTCGGCTTTGCCGACATGCTCGTGATATTGGTGGTGGATTACAGCTTTTTCCGTTCATTCATTAAATACGTATATTTCGTCAATGTTGCGCTGCTGGTGATGCTGCTCCTGATCGGCAATTCGACGCGCGGTATATTCGGCTTTTTCAATATCGGCACGCGCATGTTCCAGCCTTCGGAAATATGCAAGATCACATTGATCGTGATGATTTCCAAGATGGCTTCAGAAGCGATTGAACGTGACGGCAGCCTGAAACGGTTTAAGGATATCGCGCTTATCGTCGGCTGCACGCTGCTTCCGGCGTTACTGGTCTTTATCCAGCCGGACGCAGGCACGGCGTTCGTGTACGTGGTGATTCTGCTCTGTATCGTATTCATAGCGAAAATCAGCTGGAAATATATCCTTTCCGCATTCCTTTTGGTTGGCGCGGCGATCCCAATCGCATATTTTTGGGTAATGTCCGCCGATCAGCGCGAGCGCATCGACATGTTCCTGTTTCCGGATCAGGCGGACAGGCTGGGAAACATTTCCAACGTCCTGCGATCACAGGAATCGATCGGTTCGGGCGGTTTGAGCGGGAAAGGCTACTTTACACAGGGAACGCTGGCACAGCTGAAGTATGTGCCGGAACGGCATACGGACTTCATATTTGCCGGGATAGCGGAAGGCGTTGGGTTTATCGGGGGAACGATACTGATCGTGCTGTTTTTCGTTTTGATATTCCGTTGGCTGTGGGTAGCTTCCCGCGCAAAGGATCCGATGGGCATGTGCCTGGTGATCGGCGCTATGGCGATGCTTCTGGCGCACGTGTTTGAAAACATTGCAATGACCATGGGGCTTATGCCTGTAACGGGTATCCCGCTGCCGTTTATCAGTTACGGAGGTTCCAACCTCCTCACAAACATGATGGGCGTTGGCCTGGTGCTGAACGTCTGGATGCGGCGTCACGCGCAGCGGCGGTAAAAGCGTACACGAAAAACTGATGAACCTCCCTTTGCCTGCATATAAATGACGTAGGAAAACAAGGGAGGTTTTTTCATGTCTGTGAAGCGTATGCAGGTGACGCCGTTCGTCATGGTCGGGAACGAGAAAAAGCATGGAGGGAAAAGAAGAGTAAACGGGCATCGAGTCCGCGCTTCCTCCATGCTGATCAAGCTCGGGATATGTTTGTGCGCATGTCTTGCCGCGTTGATTGTAAAAGTCGCGACGTCGGACGTTGCCCCAGCGAGCACGCAAGCGCAGCACGGGCAAAGCGCGGATCTAACACAGCTTCTCGGACGGTTGGAATTCGTTTCGCTTTCGGACGTCTCGTCCGTGTTTTCACAAACCGCACATCCCGTGCTTCCCGTGCAGGGCGAGGCGTTGGCGATGGATGACGGCAAAGCGATCAGATGGCGGTTTTCCGAAACGACGCCGGTGACGGCGGCGATGAACGGGACGGTGCGTTCCATCGGGGTAGATGATGTTTACGGCACATATGTAGAGATCGCGCACACAAACGACTTGCAGACGTATTATTATGGGTTGGATCGCGTGTTTGTCGAGCGAGGCCAGCCCGTGCTTACGCAGGATACTCTCGGCGAAGTCGAATCCGGCGGAACGCTGAAGTTCTTGGTTTTGCGGGGCGGAAGGCCGCAAGACCCCAGCCAGTATTTTAATTGACCGCTATGCAGGTCGGGACGATCGGCCGCTGTGCGCTGCGCGTGCATCCTGCGCTGTTGATCGTAGTGCTGGGCGCAGTCGTATTGGGCCGACTGGAAAACCTTTTGTGGTCGTTTCTGGCGCTTACACTGCATGAAAGCGCGCATGCGCTTACTGCGCGTTCCGTCGGCTGTCAGGTGACATCAATCGAACTGATGCCATTCGGCGGTGTGGCGCATTTGGCGCAGGTGCATTTAACGCCCCGCGCGGAATGGATCGTTGCCGCGGCAGGCCCCGTCTGCAGCCTGGTGATCGGAGCGGCGCTTTTGGCAGCGACGCGCGTCGTACCGGACATTGCCGCAGCGCTTTTGGGTTTTATTCATGTCAATCTCTTATTGGGCTGCGTCAACCTGCTGCCGGCTTTGCCGCTGGATGGAGGAAGGATGCTGCGCGCGGTGCTGGCGCGTTTGATGCGTCCGCGCACGGCGACGCTTCTTGGCGCGTGGCTGGGCGTATGCCTTGGGGCGGCGATGGCCGGATTGGGAATCGTACTGCTGTTACATCAGATGCTGCAGCCGACATTTTTGATGATGGGTGCGTTTTTAGTATTCGCTGCGATCCGGGAAATGCGCATGCTGCCGCAGGCGCAGATGGCGGCTATGCTGAACCGCAGAGACGCGCTGAGGCGAGGCGACGGTATCCGCCTGAAACATATCGCGATAGACGCACGGACGAGCGCGGGGGAGGCGCTCAGCATGCTCAACGCCAACCGCTACAACATCCTGCTGGTGATCGGACGGGATATGCGCGTGTGCGGACAGCTGGACGAAGGTGCGCTGTTGGACGGAATTGCGCGCTATAACGTCGATATTTGCGTGGGCGAGCTTTTGCAACGCGATTGACCTGTCGTGGGAATGGTGGTACACTGGAACGCAGGATATTTGACAGGGGAACGATTTTCGGCATGTTGGAAGAGCTGCTCGCCAATGTAGAAAAACCGGCGCGTTACACCGGCGCGGAAATGAATATGGTGGTCAAACAAAGCGCTCAGGTGCATTTTGCGCTGTGCTTTCCGGACGTGTACGAGATCGGCATGTCGCATTTGGGATCGCGCATTTTGTATCATGTGCTCAACAGCCGTGACGACACCTATTGCGAACGCGTCTACGCGCCTTGGCCGGATATGGAAGCGGCGCTGCGCAATGCGGGTATGCCGCTGTTTTCACTTGAAACGAAGCGCGCTTTGGGCACGTTTGATATCGTAGGCTTTTCGTTGCTGTACGAGATGTGCTATACGAATATCCTGACCATGATGGATTTAGCGGGCATTCCCTTTCGCGCGGATGCGCGCGGTGAAGAGATGCCGCTTGTGGTCTGCGGCGGCCCCTGCGCCTGTAATCCCGAGCCCCTGGCCGATTTCATGGACGCGGTGATGCTGGGTGACGGAGAAGAATTGATCAACGATCTGGTCGACGCGTATCGCACGGCAAAAGAGCAGCATCTGTCGAAGCGTGAGCTGCTCAGAAATTTAGCCAAGATCGAGGGAATTTATGTCCCGTCGTTTTATACGCCGCAATACCGCTCAGGACAGTTTGAGGGCTTAAAAAAACTGGAGCCTTCCGCGCCGGACAGGGCGGTAAAACGCGCGGTAAAGAATCTCGATACGGCGCCGTATATCGGCAATCCGATCGTTCCGTATCTCAACATTGTGCATGACAGGGTCGCCATCGAGCTGTTCCGCGGTTGTACGCGCGGATGCCGGTTTTGTCAGGCGGGGTATATTTACCGTCCGGTACGCGAACGGAAAAAAGAGACGCTTCTGAAGCAGGCGGAAGAGCTGGTCCATTGCACGGGCTACGATGAAGTTTCGCTGTTTTCTCTCAGCTCGGGCGATTATTCCCAAATTCATGGGCTCGTGACCGAGATCATCGACGATATGCAGCAGCAGCGCGTTTCGGTATCGCTGCCGTCGCTGCGCATCGATTCATTCCTGAAAGACGACCTGGAAAAGATGCAGTCCGTGCGCAAAGCGGGTTTGACGTTTGCGCCGGAAGCCGGCACGCAGCGCCTGAGAGATGTGATCAACAAATGCGTCACGGAGGAAGACCTTCTTCGCGCTACGGGCGACGCGTTCGAAGCCGGCTGGTCGAGCGTCAAACTTTATTTCATGATCGGCCTGCCGACAGAAACGGATGAGGATATCGTAGGCATCGCGGACCTTGCGAGAAAAGTGAGCCGACTGTTTTACCAGATGCCCAAGGAAAAACGTGGGAAAGGCCTCAGACTGACCGTAAGCGCCTCTTCCTTCGTGCCGAAGCCCTTTACGCCTTTTCAGTGGGCACCGCAGTGCACGATGGAGGAATTAAGGAGAAAGCAGGGCGTACTGAAGGAAGCCATGAAAGGGATACGCGGCGCGGAGTTTAATTATCATCCGTCGCGTCTGAGCATATTGGAAGCGGTGTTTTCGCGCGGCGACCGGCGCCTGAGCAAGGCTCTGGAACGCGCATATGAAGCGGGGTGCCGCTTTGATTCCTGGTCGGAGCATTTTAAGCCGGAAGAATGGGATCGCGCTTTTGCAGAATGTGGTCTTACGTTCGGCGAGTATGCGCACCGGGAGCGTTCTTTAGAAGAGTTGCTGCCTTGGGAACATATTGACATGTGGGTCACGCAGGACTATCTTAAACAGGAATGGAAGAGAGCGCTTTACGGCGCGCGTACGGAAGATTGCAGAAAAGGCTGCAATGGTTGCTTTGGAGAAAAACATGCGGATTTTTGCCAACTATGAAAAAGGGGAAGCCGTTCGCTTTATTTCGCATTTGGATATGCAAAGGCTTTTTCAAAGGGCTTTTCGGCGCGCGCGGGTGCCGCTGGCGTACTCGCAGGGCTTTAACCCGCACCCGCTGTTATCCTTTGCGTCCGCGTTGGCAGTCGGATACACCGGCGAATCCGAGTGGCTGGATGTCCGCTTGGAACGTCCGATGGACTTAAATGAGTTTCAGAATGCCGTAAATGCTGTACTGCCCGACGGCGTATATATAAAGCAGGATTTGGAAGCGCCGCTGGAAACGCCGACATTGACGGCGTTAACGGAAAGCGCGCTGTATGAAGTGAGCGTGCAGACGGAAACGCCGCTCGCGCCCGAAGCCTTGCAGCAGGGGATCGAAACGATCTTAAACGGCGAGATTATTGTCAAGAAAAAGACGAAGGGCGGTGACAGGATGGTAGATATCCGGCCGCAGCTGATCTCCATGGAAATGACGCAATATGGCGCGCCTTTGATGCTGCGCATCAAGGGACGGATGAACGTTTACGGCGCGCTGCACATAGGCCTGTTGATGGAACGGCTTATGGAATCGTGGAACGCGCATGGGACGTGGCGTGTTCACCGGAAACAGATTTTTTTTGAGAAAACAGGAGTGTTGCCTCTTTAACGCAGGGCAGCACCATAAATATTTAAACTTTTAAGGAGAAAGGCCATGAAAAAGGAGATCATGGTAGATATCAATCCTTACCAAACGCGCGTGGTTCTGTTGGAAGATTCCGCGCCGAGTGAGATTTATATCGAACGACGCGGACGTGAGCGATTGGTGGGGAATATCTACAACGGCAAAGTGCAGAACGTTTTGCCGGGCATGCAGGCTGCGTTCGTAGACATCGGTCTGGAGCGCAATGCTTTTTTGTACGCGGGAGATATCCGACTCGATCGATCCGATTTCCAGTTTGGCACAGCGAACGGCAACGGCACGGATGAAACGTGCATACAGCCGACGAATATCCGCGACATCGTCAAGCCGGGACAAGACATCATGGTGCAGGTGCTCAAGGAACCCGTCGGGACCAAGGGCGCGCGTGTAACGACGCATATCACGCTTCCCGGCCGTACGCTTGTGCTGATGCCGACGGTCAATTATGTAGGCGTTTCCAGACGCATCGACGACGAAGCGGAGCGTGTGCGCCTGCGCGGTATATTGGAAGACATCAAGCCTGCGGATATGGGCGTAATCGTCCGCACGGTTGCGGCAGGCAAAGAACGCGCCGAATTTGAAACGGATCTGGATTTTCTGGTGCGCCTCTGGCAGAGGATACGGCAAAAGAACGATTATATCAGCGCTCCGTGTCTGCTGCACGCAGAGGAGAGCCTGATATTCCGCACGATACGTGACCTCTTTATGCCGGATGTGGATCGTCTCACGATCAACAATCGCGAGTTCTTTGAGTGTGTGCAGATCGTGGCCGAGATCATTTCGCCCGTTTTGAAAGAAAAGGTAGCGCTGTACGAAGGGGAGGAGCCGCTCTTTGACCGCTATGGTCTGGAAGAGGAGATCGATAAGACGTTGGCGCGAAAGGTTTGGCTGGATAACGGCGGGTACATCGTGATCGACCAAACGGAAGCTCTGACCAGCATCGATGTAAATACCGGAAGATTTGTAGGAAACGACAGCCTGCAGGAGACGATCCTGAAAACCAACTGCCAGGCCGCGAAGGAGATCGCCCGTCAGCTGCGGCTGCGCGACCTGAGCGGCATCATCATCATCGATTTTATCGATATGGAGAACGAAGAGGATAAGGCCCTGGTAGTGGAAACGCTCAAGGAAGCGCTGAAAAACGACCGCACAAAGACAAATGTGCTTGGGATCACGCAGCTAGGACTCGTGGAAATGACGCGCAAGCGCATGCGTCAGTGCATCAGCAACACCTTGCAGGTGGAATGCCCGTATTGCAAGGGCGACGGACGGGTCCTGTCGGTAGAAACCACCGCGATGAAGATCGCGCGCAAGCTCGAAAAAACGCTGCGCGAAGCGCCGAACAATGCCTATCTGATACAGGCGCATCCCGAGGTAGCGGAAATGATAGAGGATCATTCCAAAGAGCAGTCGCCGTTCACTTTACTTTCGCGGTATAACTGCCAGATTTTCCTGCGCGCCAACGCCGGACTGCATATGGAAGAGTACGACATCGAACCCATACACGGCAAAGCCGATATCACAAAGCTGGACGGCGCAAGACTGTACCGTTAAGCTTCCTAAACAATATGGCCGACGATCGCTTGAATCGTCCGGCCTTTTTGTTTGCCGTTCTACGGTGGAAAAAGAAGGACCGAGTTGAAGTGCCTCGCTTACAATACGTATTTGATGATCCATATGATTAGCAGGTGCGCGGGGTACACCGCATAAAAGAACCATTTGTGGAATGTGTTCTTTTTTCCGGCGCTGCCGTTATACCCGTATAACAACGGGATAAACAGGAACATGCCAAGCTGCCATAGTTTTCCGTACCAATGCTCTCCGCGAAGAAGACCCAAGACGGCGTTTGAAACCACCATGACTGCGGCAATGAGTGCAAACCACGCTGCCTGCCGGTTTTTTCTGCCTCTGTTGTAATAAAACGCGAGCACGAACAGCGGCCCGAACATGCCCCAGTCAAAATAAACGGAAATGAGCAGCAATGCGGATATAAAGATGATTTTCGCAACCGTATCGGTGAACCTATCGTTGACGATAAGCATTAAAAACGCCAGAAACAGCAGGAGAATCATGTTGAAATCGACGGCGAGCAGCTGATTATAATGCGATAAAGCGTAGGGAATTTGGGATATGATTCCAAAAATCAGAAGCCTGACGGCATATTTTTTCTTTGCATGCGTATGGGCGTAGCCTTCAGCCAGAAAAAAGCACATGGTCGGCGCTGTGATCCTGCCGATCACCCGGCACAGTATGCCGGCAAATGTGGTGACCGGCACAAAAAAGAGGCCGATATGATCGACGATCATTGCAGCGACAGCGATATATTTTAATGTATTTCTGTTCCACTTCATTTTGACGTCCTGTTGTCAGCTATTGTAACATCGGTCGTTGCTGCGGTCAAACGGCACAGCTGAAAACTGTTTTCAAAAATGTGATCACAAGGAAAGATTCGTATGCTATAATCAATACATAATTTATTCCAGCATCACGAGGAGGAAACAGCATGAACGTTACGAGCGACATCCAATATATCGGCGTCAATGATCGAGATATAGATCTGTTCGAGGGACAGTATACGGTACCTAACGGTATGGCCTACAATTCGTATGTCATTATCGACGCGAAGATCGCCATAATGGATACGGTCGATGCGCGGTTTACGCATCAGTGGCTGGACAATATCCAGCAAGCCATCGGCGACCGGAAGCCCGATTACCTGATTGTGCAGCATATGGAACCGGATCATTCGGGAAATGTCGCTACTTTCATGAAACTATATCCCGATACTGTGATCGTGGCGTCCGCCAAGGCGTTCACCATGATGCAGAATTTCTTCGGTGCGGATTACGCGGACCGCAGGATCGTCGTGGGCGACGGCGATACGCTTGCACTCGGCAAACACACTTTGACGTTTGCCACAGCGCCTATGGTGCATTGGCCGGAAGTGATCGTCACGTACGACAGCTGCGATAAAGTGCTGTTTTCCGCTGACGGATTCGGAAAATTCGGCGCGCTCGACGCTGACGAAGACTGGGCCTGCGAAGCACGCCGCTACTATTTCGGCATTGTCGGGAAATACGGCACGCAGGTGCAGGCGCTGCTGAAGAAAGCTGCGGCTCTGGACATTCAGACGATCTGCCCGCTGCATGGACCTATACTGAAAGAGAACCTCGGGTATTACCTCGGTCTGTACAGCACGTGGTCTTCCTACGGCATCGAAAGCGACGGCATCATGATCGCCTATACTTCGGTCTACGGAAACACGAAAAAAGCTGTTGAAGCGCTTGCGGACAAACTCAAAGCAAAGGGATGCCCGAAAGTGGTGGTAAACGACCTCGCGCGCTGCGACATGGCGGAAGCCGTTGAGGATGCATTCCGTTACGGCAGGATCGTGCTTGCTACGACGACGTACAACGCGGATATCTTCCCGTTCATGAGGGAGTTCATTCAGCATTTGACGGAACGTAATTTCAGGAACCGCACGGTCGGCCTGATTGAGAACGGCACATGGGCGCCTCTCGCCGCAAAAGTGATGCGCGAGATGCTGCAGGATTGCAAGAACATCACCTTTGCCGAGTCGACCGTTCACATCAAATCGGCCATGAATGACGAGAATAAAACGCAGATCGAAGAACTGGCGAACGAGCTTTGCAAGGATTATCTGGCGCAGCATGATGAAACGGCCGACAAGAACGATATGAACGCGCTGTTCAATATCGGTTACGGTCTGTACGTGGTCACATCCAACGATGGCAAGAAGGACAACGGCCTGATCGTCAACACGATCTCGCAGGTCACCAACACGCCGAACCGCGTTGCGGTGACGATCAACAAGCAGAACTACTCGCACCACGTCATCAAACAGACTGGGATCATGAACGTCAACTGTCTTTCGCAGGACGCGCCGTTCAAGGTCTTTGAGACGTTCGGCTTCCAAAGCGGCAGGAACACGGAAAAATTTGCCGGATGCACGCCGCTGCGCTCGGATAACGGCCTGATTTTCCTACCGAGATATATCAATGCCTTTATGTCGCTGAAAGTGGAGCAGTACGTCGATCTGGATACGCACGGGATGTTCATTTGCAGCGTTACGGAAGCGCGTGTGATTTCGAATGTCGAGACGATGACGTATACCTATTATCAGAACAACGTCAAACCGAAACCCGAGACCGCGGGGAAGAAGGGCTTTGTGTGCAAGATCTGCGGTTATGTCTACGAAGGCGACAAGCTGCCCGACGATTACGTCTGCCCGCTCTGCAAGCATGGCGCGGCTGACTTTGAACCGATACAGGGCTGAAGTAACGAAAACGCATAAAAAAGGGTCTGCCAAAATCGGCAGACCCTTTTTTATAGGCTTTTATAACGGGAAATTGGAAGAGATCGCATCCACCGCAGCCGGAACGTCCAGCGTAGGTACACAGCATGCGATCTTGGTTTCGCTGGTGGTAATCAGCTCGATGCTAACATCCGCGTTCGCAAGAACGGTAAAGAACTGCGCCGCAACGCCGTGCCGCAGCGCCATGCCGGGGCCTTCGACGGTGAGCTTCGTGATGTTGTCGACCGTATACACGTCCATGTCCGGATAATCGCGCTGGAACGTTTTCAGCGCGTTAAGAGCGGTCGCCAGCTGCGTGCGCGGGAGCGAAAAACTGATATCGCACTTCATGCTGCCCGACGCGGGGGCGGGGATACTGATCATATCGACAAATACACGGTGTTCCGCGATCAAAGAGAATACGCGGCTGATCGCATTGGAGTGATGGGGCAGGCCCGATATCGTGATGACCGACTGGCCGTCCTCGGTATAGAGGTGAGAAAGGACGTCGGATTCGGTGACGATGTCGTGCATGTTGTATACGCCCGACTGTTTTGTCATCAGATAGAGCGCAGCCCGCAGCGCACCCGCAGCGAATATCTGCTTGGAGTACGCCTTGTGTGTGACTTCCAGAACCTCGTCCTGACCGATAAACAATACGGCATGCTCGCCAACGAGTGTTCCGCCACGAATGGAATGCATGCCGATCTCGGTCGGCCGGCGGCGCTGGTCGATGGAGTGTCGGCCATACTGGAACGTGCGAGGGGTCGCATACTGTGTGGAGATCGCATTCGCCAGCATCAGCGCGGTGCCGCTGGGTGCGTCGGCCTTATGGTTGTGATGCTTTTCGATGATCTCTACGTCAAAACTGTCGCCCAGCGCGGCGGCGGCTTTGGCGATAAGCTCGATCTGCAGATTTACGCCGAGGCTCATATTCCCGCTGTGGAATATAGCCGTGGTTTCGGCTGCGCGCTCGATGAGCAGCCGCTCCGTCTCGCCAAGACCGGTAGTGCCGATCACGGCGCGCGTGCCGGTCGTTTTGCAGTACGTCAGCATTTCCGCCATAGCGGCGGGCGCGGAAAAGTCAATGATGACATCGGCCGTTTCGGCGACATCCTTAAAATGGTGATAGATGGGAACGCCGAATTTTTCGCTGCATTCGCATACGTCGATGCCCGCGACCAAAGTGAATTGATCTGCGTGCGCGAGAATCAATTCGGCTGTTGTCTGCCCGAGACGGCCGCAGATACCGTTGATAATGACTCGTACCATTTATTTACACTCCCGTTTACAGCAGTCCGTAATCTTTCAGAGTCTGCCGCATAAACGCCTGATGTTCCTCGGACGGCGCGATGAGCGGCAGCCGCAATTCACCGGTACACCAGCCGAGCATGCTCGCCATGGTTTTGATCGGAATGGGATTTACCTCGCAGAACGCGGCACGCCATACGGGCAGCATTTTTATCTGCAGCTCTTTTGCGCGAAGCGTGTCGGCGGCGAAATACGCCGCGCACAGGTCGTGCATATCCTGCGGGATAACGTTTGCAATGGTGGAGATCACGCCTTTTCCGCCGACGGAAAGCAGCGGCAGAACGTGATCGTCATTGCCGGAATAGATATCGCAATCGGGACAGAGTGCGGCGAGATTGACAATCTGTTCGATGTTGCCGCTTGCCTCTTTGATCCCCACGATATTTTTAGCGTTGTCCATCATCTGACGCATAGTGGCGGGGAGGAGGTTTAATCCCGTGCGCCCCGGCACATTATAAACGATGATCGGGATGTTTACGCTCTTTGCAGCGGCCGTGTAATGCGCGACCAATCCGGCCTGCGTGGTCTTGTTGTAATAGGGGGTGACGATCAGCAGCGCATCCGCTCCAAGCGCCTCCGCCGCCTGACTGTCTGCGATGACGTTTGCGGTATTGTTGCCGCCGGAGCCCGCGACGACTGGGATGCGTCCGTTGACCTGTTCGACTACAAAGCGAATGGCGGCGCGTTTTTCCTCCGTTGTCATGGTGGAAGCTTCGCCGGTGGTGCCGCATACGACGATTGCATCCGTATGGCCTGCGATCTGGCGTTCGATCAGGCCGGCAAATGCGTCAAAATCGATCCCGCCGTTTTTGAAAGGCGTGATGATAGCGACGCCGGAACCTGTAAAAACACTCATTGTACAACCTCCCATTGTCTGATCAGTTCTTTGGCGATCTGTACTGCGTTGGTGGCAGCGCCTTTGCGGATGTTGTCGGCTACACACCAGAGGTTTATGCCGTTGTCGACGCTGAAATCCCTGCGGATTCGTCCGACAAAAACTTCGTCCTTGTCCTCGGCGAGGATGGGCATCGGGTAGACGTCGTGCGCGGGATCGTCCTGGACGATCAGCCCGGGCATCTTCTCAAACGCTTCGTAGACCTGCGCCAGCTCAAAAGGCCGCTCCAGTTCGACATTGATGCTTTCGCTGTGGCCGTAGAACACCGGTACGCGCACTGTGGTGGCCGTGACGCGAAGGTCGGGCAGATGCAGGATCTTACGCGTTTCATCGATCATCTTCTGTTCCTCTTTTGTATACCCGTTGTCGAGGAACACGTCGATGTGCGGCAGACAGTTGGCATGGATCGGATGCACGAACTTTTTCGGCGCTTCGCCGAGGATTCCCTGTTTCAGATCGGCGTATCCGCCCTGACCGGCGCCGGAAACCGCCTGATAGGTCGAGTAGATCACGCGCTTTAAGCCAAACGCATCCGCGAGCGCCTTAAGAGGCACGACTGCCTGGATGGTAGAACAGTTCGGGTTGGCGATGATGCCCTTCTTTTTGTACTGCGGGATGTCCTGCGGGTTGACTTCCGGCACGACGAGCGGCACGTCGGGGTCCATGCGCCAGCAACTGGAATTGTCGACGACGACGGCGCCTTCGGCCGCAAACAGCGGCGCATACGTCTTGGAAGTGCCGGCGCCGGCGGAAAAGAGCGCGATATCGATTCCCAGATTCTGAAGGCTGGTGGGCGTCAGTTCCCGCACGGTGTATTCTTTATCCATAAAAGTCAGTTTTTTGCCGGCACTGCGGCTCGAAGCGAACAGAAAATACTCACTGACGGGAAGCTTCTGTTCCTCAAGAACCTGTAAAAACTTACGACCGACCATGCCCGTTGCACCTACAACGGCTACTTTGTACTGTTTCATAGCTCCTCCTTAATTAAACGATGAATATTATATAATGCAAAAACTGCATAAACATTCACGCGGGTTTCGTGTATAGATAAATTTATGATAGCAAAGCATCATCCGAAAGTCAATGCGTGTGCGACTTTGCTTTATAAGAAAGCTATGCTATAATAAAATGAATAAAACAGGAGGTCAGATTTTCATGGCTAGAGGTGGATTCCCCGGTATGGGTGGCGGCGCGAACATGCAGCAGCTGATGCGCCAGGCGCAGAAAATGCAGCAGGACATGCAGAAGCTTCAGGCGGAGCTGGGCGAAAGAGAGATCACGGCATCGGCCGGCGGCGGAGCGGTTACCGTGACGGCATATGGGAAAAAGGAGATCAAATCCATTGAAATCAATCCCGAATGCGTAGATCCGGACGATGTGGAAATGCTGCAGGACATGGTGCTGGCGGCCGTAAACGAAGCATTGCGTAAAGCGGATGAAATGATGTCCGCGGAGATGAGTAAGCTTACCGGCGGTTTGAACATAGGTTTTTAAGGCATGGCGATACTGATTGAACCCATTCAGCGGCTGACGCAGCAGCTTGCGCGTCTGCCTGGGATCGGCGCAAAATCGGCGCAGCGGCTGGCGTATCATATCCTTTCCGTGCCCGAGCAGCAGGCGGCGGAACTGGCGCAGGCCATTGTGGACGCGCGCGCACAGGTAAAGCACTGTCCGATATGCGGAACATATACGGACACGTTTCCCTGCGCGATCTGTTCCGACGTGCGCCGCGACGCGGGCGTGCTGTGCGTTGTGCGGGATGCGCGTGA
>JAEEGL016631459.1_pt1 | contig 42120 bp, 39 predicted proteins | sample 9134231 | NCBI WGS metagenome assembly JAEEGL01 (sample SAMN16246548, study PRJNA631951) | gut metagenome | biome: gut microbiome; feature: rumen; material: fiber-attached | host: Bos | place: Iran: Karaj | collected 2018-10
CTAAAAAGACTGCAGCCTGACAGAAAAAACGCCATAACGCATACTCCCATAATTATGATATATAACTTACGCATAACTTTACTCCTTAGAGATGTGTCCCCACCTGGTAAAAAAAGCCAAAATAGAACCGTCCCCAATTGGTTTATTTCACCAACTTCCTGACGGTCTTTTCATCCGCGTCAGGATAGTACTTCTTCAACTGCCTGATGATTCGCTCTCTCGATTCCTCGGGGGATTCTTTGTAAGCTGAAGTAACGTGCTTGTATCCGTACAACTGCTCGGGTTTAGCATAAATAGCAACATCCCAGCCATACTCTTCGCCGTGTTTGTTGACTTTCTTTTGAAAGTCACGCATGCATAGATAAGTCTGCATCTGTAGGTCTGTAATAGTGCCTTCAAAGTTCTTTAAACCGTCTTTGCCAAATCCTGCAGCAGACTTTACTTCGTAAGAGAAAAGCCTTGTATCGTCTTCAAACAAATCCATTATTTTCTTTTGTCTCTGATTAGCTTTCCCATCGTCCCAAAGAGAATCAAAATCATATCCGTCCCGGCGTAAATTAGCAAAATACGGAAACCACTTCTTAGATATAAAACCGGTTTTCTTTCCAAAGAACTTTCCGTACGCAATCTTTCCTTCGCGGGCGACAACAGCTCTCCACTCCCAGGGGTCAAGTGCAGCATTTCCTCCCCACCAGTATGCAGGATCGGTATGCTCCTCCACAGAAAAGCCCTCAATTCCGCATGCAAACAAAGGCAGAAATCCCACCTTCTCTATATACTCCGTCAATTCCTTAACATCATGAAAGCATCCTTCATCATTCCAGTCGATGCCAAACAATGTCCATTTTCCGTTGATTTCTTCCATATGTTCTTTAAACTCCATTATTGACTGCATAGCCTTTAAGGATATAGTCCTTTAAGACCGAATTAGCCCACCGTCTGAACTCTACTCCACGCTGAGATTTATCTCGATAACCGACTGAAATAATAACATCAAGAGAATAATACTGGACTGGTCTATCAGAATTTGCAATGTGCATTTTTTGCACATTGCTTTTTTTGTCCAGCTCTTTTTCTTCAAACACTTTATTCACATGTTTAGTAATTCCCGTTCTATCAACGCCAAACAACTCCGTCATCTGCGCTTGTGTCAGCCAAACAGTATCCTGCTCAATAGGTACGCTTAATGTAATTTCCTTGTCTTTTGTTTCAAATAAAACAATCTCATACTCCTTACTCATCCTTCTCCCCCCTATCTTCCAACTCCATAATATACACCATCATCCTGACCAAATACTCCGGAGGTGCGCTGATTCCCTGCTCCCACTGCTGAAGCGTCCTCACGGGAATCCCAAATTTTGCAGCAAATTTGCTCTGCGACAATCCTGTTTCCTTTCGCAATTCTTTAATTCTTCCTGAAATATCCATAGCAGCACCCTCTATAATTTCTTTTTTCCGATAAGTTTATATCTGTTCTTCATAAATTCTCTTGCCGATCCAAACATTTCATTTTCGGATTCACTCATTTAAAACTCTCCTAATAAAAAATGGCGAGGTATATCCTCGCCGATGGTGGACCAGGGTCTTTCGACCAGCCCAAATTTAATTATAATGTAACATAAATTTGAAAATGATTCAATACATTGTAATAAAATCAACGGCGTTAACGGAACCATCCTCCTATACTTTATTAAAGTATATATCATTTACAGTACGTTGTCAACGTACATCTGTAAAGATCATAAAAGAAACATTCCCAAAGTAAAAAGTGCCGGGCGCGTAGCGCCGGCACTAAATATGTCCTAAGGTCTGTCCCCACTGGTTCATTCCTCAGTCTCTTCAGTCTCTGAAATCTTATTGTAATGCAAGTCTTCAAACTTTTTATCCAGTTCTTCCAAGAGCGCTAAGTCTTCATCTGAATACTCTTTGTATTCCCAAATGGAGTATTTCTCCCATTTTTCGCCGCCTATTGAAGAATTGTCAAACTCGATTCCGTAATCCCACGCACTGTAATCCGTGATAAACAAATCGCTGTCCGGTCTGTTTTCCAGTCCGCATACATTGTTATCAATGATAAAATCAGCGAAATCCTTCACGTCCTCGTCAGTCACGGAATAAGTTGTAACAATCATGGGTGATTCAAAATCTTCACGTGCTCTGCGCTCGATGATCCATTCGCCGTTTTCGTTTTTGCGTAAAGTCTCGTGGATACTGGTGCCATTCATATCGCCGTATCCCGGAGAGTAGCTGAATTCTTTGAACTCGCCCACTGCAACCGGAGCATTCACGACGGTCGGCTTGGTCGGATTGTTATTCTGAATCTGTCTGGGCCAAAACAGCAAAGCCACCAAAATAGCAACCATGATTAAAGCCACAAATAAAAGCAATAATATTCCTAAAACTACGAGTATTAAAATAATAACCTTGGATCCTTTCAACTTGTTTGCTCCCTCTTACATCAATATATTCTTAAACAATTATACTCCAAATTCAGAGATGTGTCCCCAGGTGGTCAAAATAGCCAAAATAGAACCGTCCCCAAATGGCTCATGTATAAAACTCCTCCCCCGTTTCTAAACATACAGCTGCGAGCCTGCCGTCTTCTAAGTATGCGCCGCAGTCGATTGCGATGTGGTTTTGATGCCTGTAGATAAATCCGGGCTTGGGGTTGCCTTTGATAAACTGCGTCGGCGTGTGGCCTGTGATAACTATTTTATCATCAAAATACTGCCGCGAGTAATCGGCCTCTTTCCAGATTAAATCGTGCAAAGAATAGTCATCCATGGTTCGTGCGGGGTCGAAATTGCCGAGGCCGGCGTGCACCAGAAGATAATCCTGTCCGCCTACCGTGAGCTCTTCATATATCGACATATCCTTGATAAAATCAATGACTTCCTCCTGCATTTCGCGGCTTAATTCCCTGAATTCGTCTATCGTGGTCTTTGCGCCGTTATACTGCCATGTGACCAGATTATCAAGTGTTTTATGATCAAGCTCGTCTAATGAGCGGTCGGTCACTTCCTGCATGAGAAACGAAAGACACTCCACTGCCATATACTCATGATTGCCCACAAGGCAGATTGCGTTCGGCATTTCCATGAGCTTAAGCAAAACCCTGATTGGGTGCGGGCCTCTGTCGAGGATATCTCCGAGCACATACAGCGTATCTATGTCCTGAAGATTTATCCTGTCGAGTATTGTAATGAACTGGTCGTATTGGCCGTGAATGTCCGATATTACGTATGTTGCCATAAAAACCTCTTTATATGTTTAAACATCTCAAATAACTTCTTTTACGGTTTTGGTATCTATCGATACTATGTCATCACCGCAATTCTTTTTGATCATCTTCACCAGGTACCCGAGGTTTGCGGAGCTGTCGGATACTGCAACAATATGGACGTGATTACCACAGGTAGTTCTGAAAATCTCACGGATGTAAGCCATACGATTGGTCAGAACACGGATTACATTCTCCATTTTTCCCGGAGCAATTTCGATGTCAATTAACATCGTAACCTCATCCTTTAGATAAATGCATGCGTGATATCCTCGGATCACTCCTTCGCGTTCGAGCTTCTGTACACGTTTCTTGGCTGCCACTCTCGACATCCGGATAGCATCACCCAGTTCCTTATAACTTATCCGGGCATTTTCCCTAATCATTTCGCATATCAATTCGTCTGTCCTGTCCACAAACCTCTCCTCCTTCGGCGCCATTCGGTTCAATTGCATTATAAAAAATTCCTCATAAAAAAATCAATAGCCACGGTTTCGTTTCGTAACCCGAGGTTTCGGATGGAAACCGCAGCATGTATAATAAAAGAGAAAAGCAGGATTCACTTCCTGCCTTTCGTTTTAGTTTAAAACTAATATTAATATATTATTCTTTTAACGGCACTCCTCTTCCGTCAACTTTAATTCCACCAGCTATAATTATAATTCCTTCAACCAAAGTCCACATTCTTATTCCTATAACTCCTGCAAACATTATTATTGCTCCTAAAAACAAAGTTAATAAACCTAATCCATATATGAACATAAGTGGAAAGGATATAACTGACAAGATAATAAATAAAACCATACTCCCACATGTTACAGAAACTTGTATAATCGCCTTTGCTATATAACCTAAATAAAAGTTATGGACTCCAAAACTCCCTAAAAATATTCCTAAAAGACCTGCTGCTAATTTTGATTTTCTTTCTACCATTTGTGCTCCTTATTTTTCTTTTTCACTCTTCTTCATTCCAGCCATTTGTAATTCATATATTTTATCTCTATCCCAAAGTTCAACTTTCAAATTTCTTGCATCCTGCATGGCTTGTTTTGTAAAAAATTGGTTGGTCATAACCACAGCAACATCCGCTTTATAAATGTCTTTTCCGCTATAAGCTTCTTGAACTGCTTTATTTCCAACATTTGAATTATATCTTTTGCATTGAATTGCATAATACCTTCCATCTTTCTTTGCTAAAACATCTATTCCATGATCCGCAGAAGCTTTCGTAACTTTAACATCTTTAAAATCGTTTCCACGTAGTATATTAGCGCAAAAATTCTCAAATTCTATACCAGTCATTTCATCATATTGTTTTGTTTGCAAAGCCTTTTCTATATTCTTCTTGTTAATATGATTTGAAACAAAATATATAACTAAAATGAGCGCTAAAAAAGCAACGCCAAAACACAATAAAACTAATTTCCAATAATTATGGTATTTCACAATAAAATAAATGAATGCTATGCTGGTAATAGATGATGTAGCAGAAAAAAATTCCGTCATCAGTTTGTTTTTTGCTCTTGATTTGCTCATTTTTATTCTCCGCTTAAACCTTATTAATGTCTATTACAAATCTTATGCTATTATATATTTTTTAGTCATACTCCAAATCTTCATTCCAAAGCTTTGCAAATGCTTTCATACCCTGCCCTTCAACATTATAAAAGATGATATCTACAATGTCACCTATATTGATTCCGTAATTCACCCACGGCTGATTTAATAATTTGCCTTTAACAGTATTGTTCTTACGATCAACACCCTCTACTCTGCACCATATTCCTTCCATCTTTTCATCGGGTTTATAAAAGATTACAAGAAGGTCATCAGGAAATCCTGGAGCACGTAATTCATCTATATCCTTATTCTTTCTCACTTCCATTATTTGAGACGAAACTTTGTAACCATCGTCAATAATATTAGAAATATCCATATACGGAACAAGTTGATCTATATTAATAAAAGGCGTAACATCTCCGGAAAAAGAACCATACCTAAATTTTGTACTCGTTTCAATATTTCGTGGTTCCAACGTTACTCTTCCGTCATTATAAATATATGCCATACAAATAAATTCAAACGTCAACCCAGCCTCATGGTCAATATATCCATATAAAAGCATTGCATTGTTATCTTCTCTTATAGGACATCCTGCTTCTTTGACAATCATAATCATATGGGGATCAGGGTTTTTAAGAATTAAAAATTTATTTGCCAGACTTCGAAAACTCATTTGTTCTATAAGCGCCATAAATCTCCCTCCTATTTATCCGCCAATTTACCCATCTTCTTTCCTGTTTTTGCAAACAAGTATGTCTCGTCATAAGTACACTCATGCTCTCTGGCATATATAAATATTGCTCTATCCAGATAAGGATACTTACGCGGATCTACATAGCCTCTGTCGGCTTCAAGCCACGCTCTATGATAAAATGCCTGCAACTTAGTGTCATCTACGCTTAAAATCGCATTTATCAATCCCATATTGTCTCCTTAATCATCATCGTCACTATCGCCCCAGCCAAAGTCTTCGTCATCATCATCGTCTTCATCAAGCGAATCATAGCCAGGATAAAAACGGTCGTCACCGACTAAATCTAATGCTTCACAACGGCTGTTGGCCATAAACTGAGCATCAATAAAATAATCATCTTCCAACATTTCATCACGTTTCTTATCGAACCAATCCATATGCACCTCCCATAAATTTAAAATCATTTACCCTAAAATATTTATCGGCTAAAATCAGCTAAATCAATAATCTTCCCAGTACTCATAAGCTTCATCGTAATCATCAAAGTCTTCGTCCCAGGCATCATCAGCGTATTCATCAGGATCATCATAGTCCTCAGGATCATAATTCAAACTGTTATACTCTTTTTTTGACGAGCTGCTTGAATTTGTCTTTGAATAAGAACTCGATGATGAACTGCTTGATGTAGTCTTTGAAGATGAGTTGGTATTTTGAGCATTTGAAGAGTTTGAAGAAGGTTTGACAGGATCAGGCTTAATACTGCTGCTAGTACTATTCTTATTCTTCTCTTCAACTCTCTGCTGCGCCTTCTGATAGCAGGAATAACAGTAGTCTGCATTTGCTATTTTTTTGTTCTGGTGGCAGATAGTACATAAAGAACTGTCATAATGATTATCACCATCAAGAGCATTAATCGCTATCCATGATGCAATTATGATTGCCAGCATAATTGCGAAGAATACAATTGTCGCTTTAGTCTTTTTATCCATAGCGTAGCCTTTCTAAAACACACTACATTTGCAGATACTCTTCCGGCAACTTGTAATCAACTCCACGTTTAACTCTCTCATCCAGCCTTCTCTTAGCATCATTAATGCGCGCATCATAATCTAAAATCACAGGATCTTCAACTGAAGTCTTAACAGGGCCTTTAGGACCGGGCTTGCCGGCTATTCTATTAATAGCATTTTCAATCTTCAACGCTTCAGCACATTGTTTGGTTACTTCGTTCGTTTTCCACCTCGGAGTCGAAAAATAAACATGTTCATTAACCACTCCATTCACCGAATACTTCACGCTCAGATAATTGTATTTGTATGAATACTCCATATACGGATGCGGCGTTACCACCGTTTCCTTTTTAGAAAAAACCTTCGAGCCTATAGCTGCACCTGCAATACCGCCTACCAACCCACCTTTCTTTGCTCCGAATATACCTCCCACGCCCGCACCAAGGGCTGAAGGATGGCGTTTAGTAGAATAAGTATTATATGAGTTCATCTGCGAGTGATCTTCATAATCCTCTATTCTCTTCGCATAATCAACTTCCGAGAAATAATAAACCTTCTCATCGATTTTAATCAGACCTTCAGTTTCATTGATACTCACAAACCCAATATCAACCCAGCGTCGCTTTCTTTCCCTTTCCAATGCCTTGGCTCTGTAAGTTTGGAGGGCTTTGATTTCCTTTTGGATGTTCGAGATTTCTGTATTATACTTTTTCTCGCATATCTTTTTGTATTTACGCATAATCCGCTCACGGTATTGTTCGTCATGCGCGAATCTGTAGGCTTTACCTTTCATAGTTTAACCCTCAAAAACATTCCCCATTTTTCTCATAATATCATAAAAGAATCAAACCGCTGTCCCACTTGACGCCCTCAGATATAGCTCATAAAAGAGATATGTCTCTATCAGGTTAAAAATGGCACCGTATTCGCCACAAATACAGTGCCTTAGTGTAACTTCTTAATAAATCTTTAGCGGTTACTTGTCGTTTTATTTACATATCTAGTTATCCTCAAATAGATAGTTTAAATGACTCTAAATCTTTTTCTTGATAATTGTTGATTATAACCAATTCGCTTATAGCTCGAGTGCAAGAAACATAAAACTCGTTCTCTGTAAGATCCTTTCTAGCTACCAATACTTTTTCGAACTCCAATCCTTTAACCATACAAACCGGAATTATATTTATACATCCTCTTTTGATTTCCTTGGTTGCCATATAATCATTGAAAGCATCTTTATTCGCTATATCTGTAGGTGTATTCTTTACGATTAATGCTACTCGGTCATCTTCGGCTATTGAATATGATTTTAATCTCTCAACCTCTTGAACTTTTCCTCCTAAACCAACAGGATTCATTCCAACTTTAAACCTGTTATTTACATACTGAGTTATTTGAATTGCATTTCTATAGTTTTCATTAATGTTATACGGTTTTTGTTCATACATATCCTTTGGAATATCCTCAATTCTTCTAATACCTTTCTCATTAATACATTGTTTAAAATCTCCGAACATATTAAAAGCTCCAAGAGGATATATTCTCTTAAAAATTGATAATTCAATTGGTGAAAAATCCTGAAACTCATCAATGTAGATAAATAGTTTATTCCTATCAATTGATCCAAATTTCTTGCACAAAATATACGTAGCAGCGAATGCTTGAGATACAGACATTTCTATTGTCATATCAGCCTTTTCCTTGATATCAAGCAATGTCATAATGGCATCAAACATATACTGATAGTTCCCGTTTGCACCTCTTTGCGCAGACACTCTGAGTCTTTTGTTACTTACTCGATTATATGCATCAAAAAAGTCAAAGGCATCGAAAATTCCGTTTTCGAACGCTTTTTCTGTTCTGATAGATAATTCTAAGACATTATTAAACACATCATTAGGATTTAAATCCTTTGCCTCCAAGCCTTTATCAAAAATTTGATTGCTTTCAATAAATTGTTCAAACAGCCTCTTTTTCGCCTTCAGTTTTTCAATCTTTCTACATTCTTCATCAATATAATTAATATATTCAACTAATTCTTCTTTTGATGAATTGCTCCATTCTTGAAGGACATTTTCGGTTTCTTTTTCTCCTAAAGGTTTTTCTGAAAAACACTGAAGCATTAAAAACAATTCTGTTGAGTTCTTCGGACGAATATCCTGTTCAATTACAATCCTATAAAAGCTCTCAAAATCAATCAAATCCACCATTTTTCTTGTTTGGAAAAAGCTCAGAGCCACAATATTTTCTTCTTTTCTTTTGATTCTTGCTTTTTCTCGGAAATCCGGAAGTAAGAGCATCATTTCCATTATTGATTTATAATTTTCAAGATTGACGGACTTTTTTAAATCTTTATCAATCAGTGGTATAAGGTCTCTAAGAATACCTTTGTTTACCTGACTGATTTCCTTTATTGCTTTATCAAAGATTTTTCTGGTTTCTATAAAATATACTTTGTCTTTATTTAATCTTTGATAATAATCACTCATAATATCCGTCAGTTTATTATATTCATAATCCAAAAAAGCTTTGGCATCTTTTGAACGATACTGCAAGATTTCATCAATTCGTAAGCAGTATTCATCAAGTAAATATGTATCATAGAAAGAAGGTACAATCTTTCCGTCATCAATAATCCTGAACTTTTCATGAGCTATATCTTTCTTTGACAAATAATCAGAAATAACGTACTCATAAAATGAAGCAGTTGTATATTGTCTTACTTTGTTAATCTGAAGCAGACGAGATAATTGTCTGCTTTCTCTTCCAAGAATATCAGTCGGACTGATAACAATATAATCATCCATCTTTATTTTGGGATTGTTATACTTGGCATAACGAATCTTGTGCATTAAAATCATTGTTTTTCCTGAACCAGCACAACCCAAAACAAGGATTGATTTATTATTATCATTTGTTATGATTTTATATTGATTTCTCTGGATCGACTCAACGATATCATGAACTTTTTTATTACTTCTATTGGCTCTAATTATCTGTTGAAGACGCTCATCAGCAACTTGTAATATATCATCTTTGTTCTGCGTAGATTTTGAAAATAGATTCTTATATCCCTTATACTTTCCATTCTCGACCTTAATTTCGCGAACATATTCAAGATCGACCTTTTTATCTCCAATAAAAACTTGATATTGATAAAAATACTGTGCTCTTTCATCTGCCCAGTCTGTCACCCAACCATTAATCCTTACCTTTCCAATATATAATTCAGGATTACCAGAATAATTTACATGGGCAAAATAAGGTTCTCTTAAAACTGGATTAACTGCTTTACTTACGTCAATTTCCAATAAATTCATATCAGGGTATTCTACTTCAGTATGAACAAAACCCCAGCGATCAATATATCTTACCTCTTTAGGCTTATAATTTTGTATCTTTTTTTCTCTGACCCTGTCTCTATAATATCCTCTGATTTGAGCCTGACACTTTCCAAAATATTGTTCTTCCAACAAGTTTTCTGCCGATTCAAAATCCAAAGCAATTTCCTTCATTAATTTTGGATTAAGTTCACCATCTTTGTTGTAACCGTTGATATCATAACCTTCTCGATCAAATCCATTTTGATCAAATCCATTTCTGTCAAAATGATTATGATCAAAACCATCTTTATCATACCCATCTACATCATATCCATCTTTATCAAAACCTTTAGCATCAAATCCTTTATTATTGAAACCTTTTAAATTGTATCCATCTTTGTTATATCCTTTTCGATTTAAACCCGTAATATAGTGGTATCCTTCTTCATCATAGCCTTCCTTATCATAGCCATTGACAGAAAAACCCTTTCTGTCAAAACCTTTCAAGTTGTATCCGGTAAAGACATGATATCCATCTTCATCAAACATATCACGATTATAACCATCTATGCTTTTTTGATTTCTATCAAACCCCAATCTATCAAAACCAAGAATATTATAGCCATCTTTACCTACACCAAATATGTCAAAGCCATCCCTGGTGATTTTCAATTCATTAAATCCCCACTTATCAAAACCTTCTCTATCATATCCTTCTTTATTAAATCCTTTTCTGTTATATCCTTCAGAATCAAACCCATATCTGTCAAATCCGTCTCGGTCAATACCATCCTTAAATCCTTTTCTATCATAACCCTCACGATCTATTCCACTGGCATCAAATCCATCCTCATCGTATCCATCTCTATCAAATCCGTCTCTGTTAATGCCTTTTCGATTGTATCCTGATTTATCATAACCTTGTTTATCATAGCCTTCTAAATCATATCCTTCGTGATTAAAGCCGCTAAAATCATATCCTTCACGATTAAATCCATCTATATTAAAACCATTTCGGTTATAGCCCTCTTTGTCATAGCCCAATCTATCAAAGCCTTCTCTGTCAAATCCGTCTAATCCAAACCCATCTGCATCAAAGCCTTCTCTATCTCTTCCTGTTAATTTATTAATACCATTTTTATTGAATCCATTAATATCATAACCGTCTTTGTCATAACCAAATCGATTATAACCAAGGCGATTAAATCCCTGTTTGTTATATCCTTCTTTGTCAAACCCAAATCTATCATATTCCGTATTTTTATGTATATATTCCATATGATTTTCACGACGGTCTAAATCCTTATTTACATCCTCATTGTATTCAGCAAATCCCATATATTCTTATCCTTTCAAATCTATGATTTTTTAGTACTCATTTGATGTTTTTATTTATTCATAGCATTCTTCAAAATATCTGCTAGAGAAAACGTCAATCCACTCTCTTCTTCTCCGCTATGTGCAGATTTATAATACTCATTGAGAACCAGTTCCTCTTCCTTCTGCATCTTCGCATATAGCAAAGCCGTATTACACGCATCTACAAGGCCATCATGTGCTCTACCTTCTGTATTTATATCAGTCGCAATCAACGCCTCTTCCAAAGAATAAGTCTTGTCTTTCATCTTCATTTTCTCGGAGAACTGCGGCTGACAATCTATCCAGTTATTTAGAATCTCCTGAAATCTTGGACTAATTACTATTCCTTTGGCATTCATTTCATAAATAAACTGAAGCTGATCTGCATTACTCCAGGAAATAGCTATTACTTCACCTTCAGGAAGCCAGTTCATAAAATGTTCCATAACAACTTCCAAGTTTTCTTCGTGTACAAGTTGTTTGGCAGTGATTCCTGTTAGTTTTGTAATAAACTTATCCGGATCTCCATACTTTGGTTTAACATATTCATTGAACTTATCTATTACCTCAAGTTCTTCGTTCATAAGAGCAGCACCAATCTGGATGATCTCCTGGCTGTAACCATAAGTTTTCTTAAATACCTTTTGAACTTTACACATCTCAAGATCTATTACAACATAGTGCTTCATTAACAATCCTCACATTTGCAATATAACCGCTTATTTCCAATAAAATAACCATTATATATATCGGCTCTAAAGCTTCAATTCATAACGATTTTAAGATAGTTTCTTCCACTCTGTTTGCCCTACTTTTTCTAAATGTGGCGTATGGCAGAAATAATCTTCTTCTCCTGCTATATATTTCTCATAATCCACTCTGATATGTGTATCTCCCTCCTTAAATGTCATGCACCAAATCATAACTGCAAGATAGCCCATTGTCATATCATCATTTATTCCGTATAACTGTTGATGGAACAATTCAGTCGGTTTCTGGCCATTCAAAGCCAAAAAGCCTTCCTCTTCCAATTGTTCCAAAAATTGAATCTGCAAAGGCTCATCCTTGCAATATATCCATACATTTTCATTTTCTTCTACTAAAGCTTTAAGCGTACGCATAATTGCACCTCTAATCCCATAAAATAATTCCCGAAAAATCTTCTTCTGGCTCTCCACCACAATTAGGACATGGAAGATTTTCTATTTCTTCTTCCGATGCCTTTTGCATACTGCTACCACATTTATCGCATTTGTGTACATACTGTTTAACGATATGATAATCGTCAAAATATGGCCCAAATACACACGGTCCTTCCCCAAGTTCACCTACCATCTTGTCTCCTATTTTTATAGTCTTTAACTTTTCAATATCATTAGGCTCGTATAATGACAAACCTTCTTCGCATTTCCAAGCTCCACATTTTCTGCATGTATAAACATATTTTTCAGCATCAACAGCAACGAATGGAGTATCTAAGGCTTTTTCCTGCAATTCTTTCCCATACTTTCCCTTCTTAACTTTTCTTAAAACTTCATCATATTCTGTCGGAAAAAGCATACCAATCCCATACCATGCAGAATATTTATTTCCGCAATTTTTACACCTAAAATTTATTCCACTTCCCATAAAAAATCCTTTCTTTATGAATTACGTAATTCCTCATATCTTCTAACTACTATCCGTAAAACATCCTTAGGCATCGTCAAAGCAAGTCCAAACGGATTAATAACAATTCCTGCTACATCGTCTTCCAATCCAGCCATTAGTACCTTGTAAATTTGTAGATTAATGCTTAAATTAGTTGTTGGTTTAGCTAACATTTCTGCTTCTTCCGTATAGAGAGGAATCCATTTATTGCCGTCCCCGTTGGTTACAGTATCTATACGGAGCCTCATCTCCTGATCTATGGTAAATGTGTCGCCTTTATCTAAATCTTCAAGTTTAAATGAACCAAATACATTGTTAACATCAACCATAGGAGAACGTACCTCTCCGTCATCAATCATTCTTTTAAGCAAAACATCAAACAATCTGAATAAGTTATCTTCGCTTCTATCTTTAGCAAATTCTTCTGCTGCCATTTTGATATACTTGTTATCTTCATATCTGTTATCTTCCATCTTTTTATCCTCCTTTGTTAATGATATTGTATCTATTTCGAAGGAAATATTGGTCTCTTGCGAAGCGACCTCCATAAAATAATAAAACCCGTCGTTTGACGGGTTTATCATATCATAAAGAAAACAAGACCAATGTCCCAAAAATGACTCTTAGTCATCAGTATTTAACTCTCTAAACTTAGCCTGCATTGTTGGATTATCTTTAATAAGCTTTTTTACACTAACATCGTCAACTTTATTAGTTGCAATTCTAAGCTGTTTATCAGAGCCCAAAAGTTCGCTTTTTACTTTTTCAAGATTAGCAATAGTTTTATCTATTTCAGCGATTGCTTTATCAAAATGATCATGAGCACGCTGATAATTTTTGCCAAAATCATCCTTGAACTTAAGAAGATTATCTTCAAAGTTCGTTATATCAATATCCTGATTACGAACAATTGCAAGTTCCTGTTTGTATGTGAGTGCATTCAATGCAGCATTTCGAAGTAATGTAATAATAGGAATAAAGCACTGAGGTCTTACTACATACATCTTATCGTACTTATATGAAACATCCACTATTCCGGCATTATACAAATCAGAATCACTCTCAAGCAACGATACTAATACCGCATACTCGCACTTCTTTTCAGTACGGTCCTTATCAAGTTCCTTAAAGAAGTCTTCGTTCTTATGCTTTGTGGCAGTAGTATCCATTTCATTTTTCATTTCAAACATAATAGATATAATCTCTACGCCGTTTTCATCACATTCTTTGTAAATGTAATCACCTTTACTACCGGTTTTTGCATCATTATCTTTTTCAAAATAAGCATTCTTAAATGCTGTTGCCCTAAGCTGATTAAATTGAATTTCACAATGCTGCTCAAGAGTCTCTCCAACCATTTTGGTTGACATTTTTGTCTTAAGATCTTTGTAAAACTCAATCTGCTCATCTTTCTGGCTCAAGAGAATCTTTCCCTTTTCTTTTTCACTTTGAAGAGCCTGTTCAAGTTCCTGTTTTTCATCTTCAACAACCTTAACAGCCTTCATAACTGCCAATTCTTTCTTCTCTTCAAAAGAATCAATCTGAAGTTTTAATTCTTTAGCCTTATCTTCAGATTTAGAGAGTTTATCGTTTAATATTTTTATCTCTTCTTCGTAATAATCCTTTAGTTCAAGTTTGATTTCATTCTCCTTATTGTTTAATTCGAGTTCATGAGTTTTCTGCAAGTGCTCTTCTAACTCATTAACCCTTGAATTAAGGTCTTTTTCAAACTCTTTATCTCTGATTTGTTTAATAATAGAGCCAAGTTCTGCATCATCAACTGTAAATGCTTGTCCGCAATGCGGGCATTTTAATTCTGCCATACTATACCCTCCAAAAATTGATCTTTTTTATCATATTATAACAATTCTTTTATAACCCATTGTCCCATAATATGACCTCAGCGAATAATTATTTTACATAGTAATGCCTTGCCAACCATTTACATATGCCATCCAATCCTAGATAGATAGTTCTTTCGCTAATATTGTTTTCATCAAGAAAATCTCTAATCTTCCACTTCAAATCAGCGTTTATAATAAACTTGGCTATTATTTATCACTTGACCATACTTCATTCGATAACTTCAATTAAAAGTATTTTATTTTCAAACGTACCTCTTTTTTCCGCTTTTTTCTTTCTTATTTCTTCCAAATCCTTTAGGCTATAGCCTCTTGCTATTACTGCAGCATATACTACTTCAATCAAATCCGCCAATTCTTCAAGATTTTGTTCTTTATGATACTCAGCCAATTCTTCATCCATTTTTAAATCTATCATTCTTAAATACTCTTTATCATCAAGAATATGCACCTGACATTTTTTTCCAGAGGATTCAATTATTTCAGGAATTCTATCCCTAACCAATTTGTTATATATTTTTTTCATTTTTTTAACACTCCCAAATCTCATATTCCAATAGTTTCGCTGAATCATAAATATTTTCGAGGTTTTCTCTTAAAACCCCATAAAAAACATCAAAAGAATTACCTGGAATAAATAATTTGCTCATCGCCCAATCCGCATTAAGATTGTTTTTTTTACATTTATTAAATAACTGGTTCATTGAAATATATTGACTCTTTGAACAATTATCAATATTAAAAATCAATTCATACAAGTAATATTGATATTTAATCATTTCTTCAATGTATTTTTTTTGAGGCAATTTATTACTCTTACTACAATTCATTTTTTTACTCATAGGAATTAAATTCCATAGTTCATTATTCGAAATATAAGACCATGGAATAAAATGGTCTAAATCAAAGCAATCTAATGGAAGTTCTTTTCCAGTATATATCTCATATAGTGGTTTCCCCGTTATTTCAACAGTTTTTTTCCATAAACATCTAGCATTTTCTAATGATTGCCTATTCTCTGCCTCAGGTGAAATCTTATCCATCACACCTATTGCACCTGGATTTCTGGCTTGAATAAAACGAGCTTTATTATATTGAATCCACCCCATGATCACCGCATAATTAGTATTCATAAATTCTATCCACTCGCAATTAAGGATAATCTTCTTTTTTAGTGGCGATTCAGCATTTATAATATTATAAAAATAGTTTTTATTATTTTTATTGTATAACTCTAAATAGGTAATAAACCTTCCATATTGTTTTTTATCTATATAAGTTTTTCCCTCTTTATCTACAAACGGCTTAATAAGTCGATAAGGAACATAATCTGTTAGTCCTATTTTATCATCCCTTATTATATCATCGTATTTTTTCACAACAGACAATATTTTGTCCTTTGATATATTTGATTTCTCATACTGTCCTTTTGTTTTCTTGTTTAATTCCCGAATCGCATGTTCAAGGAAGTTTTGTGCATTCCCATTAACAGAATGGCCCAATCTAAGTTTATGAAAAACAACCGTTTTCCACCCTTCCCAAATCATCTCGTTAATTACCTCATCAAAACTAAACTCCGTTTTACCTGAAGGAATCAATCTCATTATCGCTTCAAGCCAATAGTATTTATATCCCTGATCATTATTTCCCAAAAGACTTTCAAATAGCTTTATATCAATATTTTCAGAGGAAAACACTATATTATTCTCGTTAATATCATACATTTAAAATACTCCTTACTACACCACAGCAATTTGCAATTTGCCATTTGCAATTGCTAAATACCTTCACTATTCTCTAAGCATCATAATAATTTTCTTCAATTCATCAACCGTAAAGTCAATTTCATCCAAGGTATTTTCATCAGATAATGTCAACCTTATTGAGGATTGTGCTTGTGCCTTATTTAATCCTATTGAAAGAAGCACGTGAGAGGGTTTGGGATCTCCTGAAGTACATGCGGAGCCGGCGCTAGCATATATTCCCGCAGAACCTAGCATCGCTAATATCGACTCTGAATCCACATTTTCAAATAAGATATTTGCATTGTTAGGCAACCTGTTTTCCATGTCTCCGTTCAAATATGTTCCGGGAATCTCCTCTAAAACTCTTTTTATCAAATGGTTTCTTAACTCTAAAGTTTTATCTACGGATTCCTTTTTCCCCAAAGACAATTTGGCCGCTTCTCCCATTCCAACAATACCTGAAACATTATAGGTTCCTGCTCTTAACCCAAATTCCTGCTCTCCTCCATGGATAAAGGATGATATCTTTACCCCATTTCTTGCATAAAGAAATCCAACTCCCTTCGGACCATGAAACTTATGTCCACTGGCACTCAATAAGTCTATTTTCATTTTTTTTACATCTAAAGGTATATGTCCAACTGCCTGTACTGCATCTGTATGAAAGATTATTTTATTCTTTCTTGCTAGTGCACCAATTTCCTTAATCATTTGAATCGTTCCTATTTCGTTATTTGCAGTCATTATCGAAATAAGAATTGTATCTTTTCTAATCGCATTGCTTATATCCGAAACATCGACAATACCATTGCTACGTGGTTGAATAAAAGTTACCTCATACCCAATATTTTCAAGCCATTTCATTGTTTTCAATACGGCATGATGTTCAATCGTAGAGGTTATTAAATGTTTCCCTTTTTCTCTATAATTCTCTGCTATTGTTTTAATAGCCCAATTATCCGCCTCAGAACCGCCACTCGTAAAATAGACCTCTTCCTCTTTGGCTCCTATCAATTCTGCAATGCTCTTTCTTGATTCATTTATTGCTTTCTTGGGATTATTAGCAAATGGATAATTTGCATTTGGATTGCCATACTCGTTATCCAAATACACTTTCATCGCTTCAATAACCTCTTTCTTCATTTTTGTAGTTGCCGCATTATCAAGATAAATCTGTTTCATTCTTTATTCTCTTATCCTTTTTCTTTTGTTCCTCGACAAATTTTCTGTACTTTCTTGTATACTCGTATGAATCACCAAAAACATTATTAACCGCTTTATACAAAGCTGGCTCAAAAGCCTTCATGGCTTCTAGTTCTTCTTCAAAATTTCTTGCATATGGACAACCAGCACATCCTGTCCTTTTTAAACAATATTCCGAATAGCATCGGCTATGAACAACATCATAATATTCTTCATACTCTTTTTTATCTTCTGAGCGATACCAAAAAATAGGTCTGTATTCATCCGCCTTTCCTTTTTTTGTCGAAAAACAATTTTTGTAGGCACCTTTTCTAGCTCCACCTTCAGCTTTTCTAACGCCATACATATTCATATCGAATTTCCCATGTCGTTTATAATCACTTGCCACTTTTTTCTTAGCATAATGACAACACTTATTAGAAATCAAAAAACTGGGAGGATACTTCATAAGAAATTCTTTTAAATATTGATTATAGGAAATATTGTAACTACTTATCCCATTCGAAGTATCCTCAAAGTCATCACACCACCAACGTAGCGCTGCGCGACAATTTGGGTATTCTACCTCAAGTTCCTCTAAGCTCTTATTCTCCCATTTAAAATTGTGCCTTTGAAGTCTACTAATCCATTCACTTACCTGTTTGGACAAGAACGGCTGTCCAAACTCTTTGCAACATATAGGGATCGGCTTAATTGCCTTTGCTCTATGAATAGTAACGCCATACTTTTCTTCCAAATATAACAAATGTTCTTTAGTCGCCTTAAACTCTAATCCTGTATCAAAAAATGCATAATCTATTTTTTCTGCACCAGGAATCTTTTGACAAAGATCCATTATAATATCGCTATCACTACCTCCACTTATTGAGCATAGAATATTATCATGCTCTTGGATTTTTTGATAAGTAGTAATAATTGATTTTTTAATTATCTCATTATTCGGAGCCTTACTTATCAATTTTGCAAGTGCATCCATTATGTTTTCCTCCAAGTTAGTTTAATGATATCTTAACAAATGATACTCTAATTTTGCTTTCTAGCTTTTCACTCTTAATCCAATTAAGAACTTTATCGCTAAGGTCATTTATAGTTGCCTTACCACTATTAGTATTTGCCAAAAAAGTAATTATTTCATCATCAAGCCCTAGTTTAGCAATTATTTTTTTAGCATCTTGAATTCCCTCATTCATAGATTGATAATTCTTTATATTTAATTCCCAAGTTTGAGCCGAATTAATTTTTTCTAGGCAAGAATCTACACCATCCGTATTAATTCCCTTAATAGCTTCTAAAGTACTGATTGTAGATCCTGCTATTTCCGAAAACTGTTTCGGCCAATCTTTCTTTGCATTATTCTGCACTACTTTTAATGAATTGTCCAAACTCGTGATTTTATCTGCGGCAACCATTCCATCACTTACCGCAATCTCAAATTCATCCAATAAACTATCTAATTGGCTTACAACCTCTTTATTTACCGAAAATGACGAATTTTTTTTCAAATAACTTATAATTTCAACCAGCTGATTAGTTTGCGTGAGCAAAATACGATACTTTACTTCAGCATTATCTTGTTGCTCCTTATTATTCTTTATTTGAGTTTTTCTTTGAAGTTCCTGCAACGCCTTGGTAGTCACAACCAAATCATTAAAAATCATGCGATCACCATCCCTTCCAGTTTCTTTTTGCTAGTCTTAATGCTTTTCAACTCCTCAGTGTATTGATTGTTTTCATCATTGGAGTCATTTTCAATACCCAATAAATTTCTCTTGTTTTCTATAATGCCATTTGCCTTTGAAACCTCATTTTCTAACGCAACAATTATATCAATTACTGGCTTTAATACTGATACCGGATCTCCAGAAAATGCCATAATAATTGTTAATGGATCTTCTTCGTCCAAAACCGAAGCTATGTCTGAAATAGCTTTTTCTATTAGTGAGCCTTTCTTAAGTCCATCAATGGGAATTTCTTTAACATTTACCTGCGCTTTATTCGCCTCATTGTAGAAATCCTTAATTCTTGTAGAAAATTCTTCTATTTCATCTTCACCAATTTCATCATCATCAAAAGCATCATATATTTTTTGTAGGGTTTCTCTACCAATTTCTTTTTCTGCTTTTGCTACACTTTTAATGCGTTCCTCTATATCTTTTAGTAATACAAAGGTTTCTCTTCTAAGCCTTATAACATCATCTAATTGTTTATCTTCAACCATAAGTCTATTTCTTTTCACTTTGTTAAAAACAGACGATATGTTTATGCTATCAAGGACTATTACGCCACTTGCTCCACTTTGACTAATATTAAAATACTTGCGAACTGTCATCTGATTATCCTCATCCGCACCCTTCTGAGACATAAAGCTGAGCAAAGAATTCCATTCGTTACTATGACAAGATGTCGTCGCTTTATTTGGTTTACTGGCTAATAGTGTTTCCAAATTAAATTTCTGCAGACTCTTTTCTCTAAATTCTCCAGTAAGAATGGTTCTATATATTTCAGATGAAATAGCAGCTTCGATATATTTTGTTTCAACTCCAGTTTTATATTCGGATACTTTTTTAACCAGTATATCCTTTACCGATTCAGTCCAACTTGTAATCAAATACGCGTCAAAATCAGCTTCTGGATAATTCCAACTCTTGTTACCATATTCTTTAAAGCGAATAAAAGCTAAAACAAGATTAAGACTTTCCCAATTGGCTGGCAATAAATATAGTCCATCATTTTTTGTTTGCCCTTCAAGTGCAACCAATAAAATCGAAGAATTCTTTACTTTTTCGACATTATCCAACGAAACGCCTTCTGCTTGCCAATTAATTGCACTAAATAAATAATCTGGAATATCATCATAAACAGCGGCATGAACTGTTCCTGAAGCACCACCTTTAGAAGAAATGTCGATTTTATTTTCATTTGTCCACTTTGAAAGAAGAGCATTTGCAGCATCTATTTTTTTTATTTTAGTATTAGGGATACTTATTGTTTCAACAATAGGATTATTAACGATACTATTATCACCAATTGGATTAAGCGGAATATCCACCAAATCATTATCTTTTGGTGCCTCTACTTTATCCATCTGAAGAACTGGGAATCCAAAATCATCAAATACTTCTGCTCTAATTGATGATATATATTTTCTTCCTTTTTCTTCATATTGCTCGGGAGTTCCATCGCCCCAAACACTCATAAACTTAAATAATCTATCAGCCATCACTTGATCTGATATCTGAGAATGAATTCTAAAGTTAAGAGTAGTATTAACGTTCAGAATTTTAACATCAACACTAGGGAAATTGTCTTTATTAAATATAGCATCTCTTACAACCGGTTCGATAATATCTCGAATTATATATCTCGGAGTTTGATGCCCTTTTTCCAAAACATTATTGTAAAAATATATGATGCTCTTTTTAGTGAACGGATAGATATTTATCCTCTTTCCATTTCCGACACTTATATTTTCCCAGTATTTTCCTTCTATAACATCATGAATAGGGTAATCTTCTGGGTTAGCATGGTTCAAAACCCAATTTGAGATAATATCCTCATCCAATGACATAGTATTTACATATCTTGCAACAAATTCAAATAAACCGTTACTATCAAAAACATCGCTAGGAATATAAAGATATTTTGATATACGATCTTTATGATTATCCTTAAAATTTTTATCAAGATAGTTATTCGTTGTTCCTACTATTGAAGAAATTCTACAAAGACTATCCCCATCGCGTTTTCCTGTATGCTCTTCAATTAACGCATCCAATAATGCAGTATCCACACCAGTAAAAGAAGTAACATCTTCAATAAACAACGTTAATTTTTTATCTAATCTATATAATTCCTTTCTGATATCCAAAAAAATCTGTTTGAAATCTCCAGGTTCAATTCCTGCGCATCTTTGAATAACATCATTTCTAAACTGATTCAAATAATCAGCTAATAGTTTTGCTGTTTCAGGTCCTTCTGCGTCGGATAATAATGCCAGCGCCAACCTGCTAGCTTTCCTGTCACCACCAGAACTCAGAATACTTTCATATATATCTTGAGAAATTTGAAAATCATCTTTTTCGAATTGCGCAATCGTATCCCTATCTACTGATGAACGTTCAGCAATTTTTGAGTACATTCTCTCAATAGGTCCTTGTTTGCGCATAAGAAAATCATGCACTATCTCGTTATTCAAAAAAGCAACCAAATTTCTTTTCTTAACATTTGGTAATTGAATATCATGTTCATCACGGTCATTATCTATCTCGATAATGAAATTGTGATAAATCAAGTCTTTTAGCTTGTTTTCCTCAACTGAAACAGAGGCTTTAACAAGTCTTTCATAAATCTCTTTATTAGCAATATCCTGAACTTCAGGTTTATCCAACAACTGCCGGATCGTGCCTTTAAGGGTATTATCACTTCTTCGAATAAACAAAACTACTTCGTTGCTTGGTTTGCTCTGCTCAAATCTAGCAGCAAACCACCGAATTAAATGTGATTTACCTGTACCGCTTTGACCATAAACAACAATAAATTGATGCCTATCTTCCGGGTTAACCACAAATTGATTATATAGTTCTTCCTCAGAAAATCCTTTTCCGCCACTTGGCGAGATATCATATTTATCTAAAACCTTAAGTTTCCTCAAAGGCACATGTGTCATAAGAAAATCACCATCTGATGTTGTGATGGAATCAGGTCTTGCCACATAGGAAATTCTTTCTCTTGCTATTTCTGAATTCATATAGTACAACTCCTTTACAATACTGATATATGCGTAATGGTTGAGTCTTTTGAATATGTTTTTAACGGATACAATGACCACATGTCTTCCTGATCATGTATATGTTCAAGCTTTATTTTCTTCTTATCTTGTAAAGCTCTTAATCCATTTGATACTCCATAGGATAATTCTTTTTTTGAGTTATTATCAATTACAATATTAGCCTTCGGAGTAATTAAATCGATAAACTCTGAAATTGCATACTTTTTCTTCTTTTCAATCCCTACCGAACTAATAATATCTTCTAAAAAGACATATGCATTAGGGATAATAAACATATAATCTCTTGTTTTCTCTTGTAAATAACCAAATCCTAAAAAAGATGCCCAAAATCTCCACGCACGTAAACTATCTGCATCCACAGGCATTCCCGTAATTTCTGAAAAAAACGATCCTGAATTTGCTATATTCATATCACTCTTTAATATTTCGCTACCCATCTCGTAATAAGCTTTTGTAACCTGATAAAATTGGCTTTTATTTAATCTTTCAAGATTATTGTTAATGTATCTCCTCATAGATTCTATATTTTTAACAACCTTAGGATCAACTTCTAAAGAAAGAAGATCATCTGAAATAGAAATTAATCCTAATTCTTCAGCAGCATTTTTATACGTATTAAAGTACGGAGTACCATTTTCCAAAAACTTGGGTTCCAACTTTTCTTTAATATCTGCAACAGTAATCGGTCCTTTTTCAACAATCTTACAAAGTGCAAATACTCTTTCAGGTATTGCTGTCGTCACCATTTTTTCTTTAAACATATACGCCATCCTTTCTATGAAAAAACAACATTAGCTTTAATGCTTGGTCCATCAACTAATTCAGTAATATTCTTTCCCGCTTGTGATATATAAGCATCTGAATAAGTAATATGAATAACCTTAGTGGATTCTTTTCCACATAGATAATTCTTAATAACAACATATTGTTGTGCCAAATCTAGCTCGTCCTTAGGATAAATTATCGCAACAAAGCCAGAGGTAAAATAGAAAGCTTTAAGTTTTATCAATTGATATAATTCTTCCACACTAAATATCATTACATTTTTTTTAAACTCATGCTCAAGTAACTCACTTTCATAATTATACTTATCAGGTATCACAATCATTGATACACCCTTAATTATGAGTTTTTCTATCAATTTATTTAGCTCCGATTCTTTAGATATTATTAATATTTCATCTGAATCTCCAAAAAGGGCTTTCTGCTCATCTGTCAAGCTTTTTAGAGGCATACTAACCTTATTTTTTAATGGAAACTTTGGAACATCTCCTATCACTATTTCATCGTGAGCATTGCAACCGGCACAATATTCAAAAACTTTCGAATAGGTATCTGTAAATAATTCAGATATGCATTTTCTTGAATTTGGAGAGACTGCATTCGACATTGCATTATATGAATCTTTGTAATATTTCCACTCCATTTCACGTAATGTCTCTATGTGTGTTTGTAATTTTTCATCATTAACAAGCAATCTATCATCTATTATTTTAATTAATACAATATATTTTCCCTTTTCCGCTTTCACCTCAAGAATCTGAATCATATTATATCTGCGAAGGAAAAGAAGAACATAAACATTCCAGTTCATATCTGCTTCACTTGTAGGCGAGTCATCAAAAACATCTATATCCGCATAATTGGGTTTTATTGATGTATCGATAAAAACCCTATTATCTGTCATTCTTTGAGATTTAATATTGTTATACAAACTATCCCATCTACCTATTATTTTTTCCGGAGTTAAAACCTTTTTTGTAATCCTATCTCTACCAATAGTAGAATCTTCCGGTTGTAAACACATAACACTTAAGCAAGGTAGGTGATCTCTTCCTCCTCTGCCTAATTCTTGGTAATATGTGTTAGCATTTTGTGGAATATATGTGTGAATGACTGTTCTAACATCTGGTTTATCAACGCCAACTCCAAAAGCAGAAGTAGCAACCATTATTTCAAACCTATTCTCCACCCATGCATCTATTAATTCTTTTCTTTGTGAACTTGAGGTTAAACCTGTAAAAGTTTTTACGTTATAAATGCCAACCTTAGCCAAATCATTCTTAATCAAACCCGCTTCAAAAGGTCTAGCAACATAAATAATCATAGGGTGTGGAAGCTTTCTAACAAGCTCTATTATTTTATTTTGTTTTTCTGCATTGCTTCTATTTCGAATAATGCAATAACGAGGTTCATGTCTTAATGCATCACACCTAATTTCAATCCATTTTCCGTTTACTTCAAAAAAGTTTCTTAAAATATCTACACAATGATCTTCAAAAGTTGCAGATAATAGAATTGTTCTTAAAGTAGGATTTGACATAAGAAGCATGTTGCGCCACGCTTCTAGGCATTGATAATCCACTCTAAACGCCGCTCCCCAATCCACAACTATATGCGCCTCATCAATAACGATATTTTTCAAATATCTACTCTTATTAGCTTCTTTTATTGTTTCTGCAAAACCCGGATTCTCTAAAAGTGCTTCTGGTGAAATAAATAATACTCTTGCCTTCTTTTCTTTAATAGCTTTCAATATAGGTCCAGCTTTTACTCCACTTGAATATGCAAAAATTTCATTTTCATTATAATCTCGTTTTATTACACTTTTTGTAACTCTTTCTTGGTCAATTGCAAGGGATACAGTTGGAACCACGACTATCGTCAGTCCTTCTTTTTGATAAGAAATAGTTTGAGTAACTAGACTTTTTCCTCCACCAGTAGGCAAAGATACCAATGAAGTATAACCATCTGGAGTGTTAAGTGCACCATATACTGCTATTTTTTGATCCAATGACTTAAATTTTGAATATCCTGTCAAATGGTAAATCATTGGGTTCGTAATCAGTTTTTCTTCTTCTATATTTGATTTATTATTATTTTCACCTCTTAGGAATGCATCTTTAACAAATTTCTCATTTATATCTTGTGGTAATTGATATGAAGCAAAATACATGTTTTCAACTTCATCCAAGGATATCCCAAATCTATTATCTTTAACCAATTCATTGTTCGATAATCTAATAGAAACATCAAAGACTAGTAAATAATCTCTTAACGCTAACAAATAATCATTTTTGAAAGATGTATTCTTTCGATATAACTCCATTGCAATAAATAATCTCTTAACCGTATTAAGATAAAATGATTCTTTTGAGCTCTTGCCAAAATTGTAGTCTATATCTAAAGATAATTCTTCACCATTTATTATTTTTTCGACTTTACTAACAATATACTCTTTATCCATTATTAACCCCAATCATCATAACATACGCGGCGGATTCTAAACGAACTTTTGGTTTTTTTATTGCCTCAATCACAATACTCTGAATTTTTTTTAACTCTTCAATACTGTCATCTTTTATGCCATAAAAAACACTATTAGCAACACGAGCCGAAAGGGTTCTTTCCATTTCATCTTTCGCTCCTTTAATATTTGATTTTCGTTTTAAAATCTCAAAAGCTTTTTCATATGAAGATTTTCTAGCACTGGATACAATCTCATCCCACTTATCTCGTCTATATTTCTCTTTAAACCAATCAATATTTCTACCGTCAATAATATCTCTTAAAAACTTTGCCTCACGATTACGCTTGCCCAAATGTACGACTTGCGATTTCCCGCTTAATCCACTATTAACTAAAGACATATACTCTCTAATTATGGTTTCATCATCAATATCATCTTCATTATTTATGGATATTGGAATAACAACCTGCTCCGATGATAAATAATTACGATATGGACTCATCGCATATAGAGATATTCCATTATCAAATAAATACTCATTATCTGGTGACACAGACCATGTAAATATAATGCCTTCCCAGTTATAATCACCTTTAATAGCAAATGCACTTGAACAACCTTTACAGGAATTGATTGCATTATCAACTATGCAATCAAACACAGCATCTCCTGGAGCAAAAAAGTGCAAGTAATCATTTTCTATAGCGAGCTTTCTTGAGAAAGTACCTCTTATAGATCTTTCCCGAGGTTTTATCTTTGCACTTATTTCATAAGCAGTCTGAACCTTTGTTACAAACTGATTTTGTGCCAAATTCAAATATTCATTCCATTTCGGAGGAATTAATTGAGAATTAATCGCTGACTGTGGCGAAAAAGACGAGGCTGAAAACACGACCTCTCCTGTTTTTCTTTCGCTACCATGAAATCCAGCCAAGCTTGCCCAACTAGACATTGTTGAAGCAAACAATTTGTTCTCATTTCGGGAATAATACTCAATTAAACGCCTTAATTCCAAATACATAGGTCGATAGATAAAACCTGCTGCATCAAAATTCTGTTCTTTTCTGATAATTTCTCTCATATTATTGGCCTGTTCAATAATTCTAGGAATTCTTTCAAACAAACCATAACGAAAATCATCTTTAATGGAAGATACTATTTCATCATTAATATCTTTCATAATTATTTCCATTCCACTTAAAGATTGGTTAAATATTTTCAAACCATCTCTAAAGAATTCAAATAATGCAGACTCAAATGTATCTTTTGTATGAACCACAACTGAATATACAACTGGTCTTGACATATCTCTCTCTAAACGATCCAAACGGCCAATTCTTTGCTCTATAGCACTTGCATCCCAAGGCAAATCAATATGCACAATATAATCTGCACACTGGAAGTTTCTTCCCTCACCTCCGGTGTAATCACAAAGCATGATTCTGCACTTTCTATCAGTTTGGAATCTATAAGCGTTTAATTCAATTTCATCAGAAGGCATATTATCAGCAAAAAAACTAACTTCTTCGGCATCGAACACTTTTGAAATTGCTTCTTTATATGTATTAAATGTATCCGAGTAGTTAGTAAATAACACAATTTTCTGATCATAAAACTCGTCAAAAAGGGCATTTATAACAACTACAAGTCTGGAAGAAAAGCACTCCTCATAACTATCAGGATCATTCAATATTTCAACAATATTATCAAGGTTATATTTTTCTGCTTTAAGCCACTTTTTTGCATCCTCTAGTACTGAACCATCTAAACTTTTCTCTTTAGCCACCCTTAAAAAAGCCCATGGAGAACTAAAAAAGGTAGATAAAAGAGGTTTAACATCCTCTTCAATACTAATTTTTCCATCTTCTAATTCTTTAATAATCCAATTAGATAATCCAACATACGACAAATTTTCGTATAAATTATTATCATTATTCGGCTCATACTCTAATTCAACCAAATCTCTTGTTGCAAGTAATTGAACATCTTCATCAACATTCTCTAGGATTTTTCGCCTATTACGAATTATGTTACTTTCTATCTGATAATTGCTGCATATATAAGATATAATTACTTTAATGGAACATATTCCAAAATCATCTGAAGAAAAATCTATTTTACTCAATAGTTCAAAAAGCTTTTCATCCTCTAATTCTTCACAGATTTCATTAATATCCTCATAAATCTCGTCATACAATTCCCTACAGTCCTCTGATTGACTTATGTTTAGGCCTTCTTCCTTTTCACTTTCAATTTCATCTTCAAAATCACTAAGGTCATCTAAAATCAGCGCAGTTTTTTGTATTATTCTGCTTTGCTTAGAAATCAAATCACTAAACTCTTCAACCGAAAAGCAATCATATTTTTCTGGAATTAAAAGGCGCAATAAATTTAGATACTCATCTTTTTTCTGTTGAACCGGTGTAGCACTTAACAATAAGATATTTTGAGTAACTGAACTGATTTTATGAACTTTTTTATACTGTTCCTTATCAAATATATAGCGATGAACTTCATCTATAATTACAAAATCCCAAAAATTATAATCATCTTTCTCTTTAAGTTCAGAAAGAGTTTTTACTTGAACTGAATTGTTATTATTGTTTTTTCCTACTGGAATGTTAAATTTCAAAAGCAATTCTGATATCCATTGTTCCTTTAATGCCGGAGGAACAATAATCAATGCTTTTGTATCACTTTGATTCATCAAAAAAATCTTATAAATAGATATTGCCTCAATGGTTTTTCCCATTCCAACTTCATCTGCAAGCATATACCGACAAGGTGATGCCTGAAGACAACGCATAATAGTATTTACCTGGTGTGGCATAAGATATATTTTCGAGCCAGCCAATTCCTTGAAGCCATAAATCGAATTTTCAAGTATATTCATACTTTTAGCTACAATAGATCTTCCAAAATACCACGCAGGATTTTGGAATTCGTACCGTCTAAGTTGAACACTTGGGTCTATTTGCCCATTATTAAATGATGCTACTACGTCTGATTCTGATACTTTGATAATCGACTTATCCTCGTTTATTTGCACATAATAGTAAAAGAAATCATCTTTCACTTTTTTACAAGATAAAACTGTGCAATACTTACCTTTAACAACGACAATAGACCCTATAAAAAACGTACATCTATCTACGCTACCAATTGGTAACTTTATTACACCCTTAGGTAAATCATCAAAAAACATTAAATAATCAAAAGGATCATTAATCTTTACAGATACTGTCTTTTCAAATTCATCCACTTTTGTTATTTGACCACATACAAAAACACGAGGTTCATTATAATTATCCTTATCCGCCGGACATCTAACATACATTTTTTCTTTTAACATAAAATGTACCCCCCTATCATTCAATATGAGCGTAGTAATCCAAGCATATTTCTCTATTCGTACAATATTTGCACCAAACATCAGTGCTAAATGAAAATGGCCTTTCGCGTAAAGCATTCTCTGATAATTCTTCATCGATTGTTTCTTGTTTTACATCAATAAATACATTTTTTAATACATCTTGATTGTATTTCTTTGGATTCTTTAACTGCTTATAAATAAACAACTCTCGAATCATCATAAACTTTCGATCTTCTGCTGTTAGAATAGGGAATGCTTTTCCTGTATTTAATCTATTTCTAACATTATTAATAATGTCAATCCTATTAACGTCCATCGCAAAAGGAAAGTATTTTTTCAATTCGTCATACAATTCTTTTATTTTTTCCGAAAGAATTATTTCACTACAAGGGATTCCCTGCATACATTCTTTAGTTTCATTTTCCAGCCATATCTCGAAGTATTTCGCAAGCAAAAAATTGTCTTTATAAAGCGTATTCCCCTCTAAAAGACTTTCAAATAAAAACCTTCTTCGACAAATCTTATACCTGTAATAATCATAACAATCAAACTTCCTAGAATCTCCACCAGTAAAGTCGATGTCAGAAACCGATTCTAATTTACTATTTATACGCTTATCAACATTGCGGCCTTTTTTAATTCCCAAGAGTTTTAAGAGATAATATGGTTCTCTTTCTAAATCTCCATCTCTTTTAACATAGCTTAATTTATACTTACCTCTGTTAAACTCCAACCCAAAAATCAAAGCGTATCTCTTAAAATTCTTATATTCTTTTCTTGCTTTAACATATACCTGGTATTTCCAGTCAACCGGATTCTGTGCAACTTCAAAAAAACTACTGTTTAATGGCCACGAAAACTCCTTTTGTTTAATAGAATCTATATCTTCATCAGTTAGGCAAGCAAAATGCAATATACTTGAGTCTTTTTCATTAATCGTCCTTAAAACATCTCCATCTATCTGTTCAAAGGAACGTACTATCCAATTCGCACTTTTACCCGGCTTAGTTTCTTGTACCAAGTATATGGACATTGTTGATTTTAAGCATTCAAAAGAAGCTGAAGCATCAATATTTTCGACTTCATCCAATCTAGACAATACTCTACTAATAATGTCAGTAAATTCTTCAGATAATTCTCGATCTTCTAAAATCTCTTCTTGCAAATATTGTTTTAATTTCTTATAAAAAATCCTGAAATTACTTGGTCTTTTTTCAAAATCCTCGTAGAAAAACGATGCCAACTCTTCCAAGTCATTAAGGGCATCTTCAAGCTCTTTTATTTCTTCCTGAGAAACCGAATAGTATGAAACATGTGCAAGAGCCTCTGCCCTTTTTTCTTCTGATAAGAATTTCTTATTTTTTTTAACTTTTTTAATTCTAGAAAGCATATCATCAATTGATACGCATCCATCAAATAGAGCCTCTATTTTTCCGAATGTTGAAACCAATTCCCCAGTTTTATGCTCAGAAAGTATACCTGCTCCCAAGCATTCTTTAATATCATTAATATCTGAAATGATTATTCCATTTGTTTCAGCATCCCACATATTTGCAACGGCGATGAAAAAATGGCCTAACGGATAATTTAAAAACTGCCTTTCTCCAAACTGATCCGGAAAATAAACTTTCAAAATATCGTTAACGGAACTATCTGCGGCATATATCTGTTCATTCATTGCAGACATTGGATGTTCTGGGCTTAATTTTTTAGCATCTTCAAACACCTTTGCAACATAACTAGCAAATTCAGTCATATTATCAAATTCCGTTATCTCATAAGCATCTTTTAATATGATTTCGTTTTTCTGACCATTCAATAGTTTTCCCATGTTTTGTGCCAGAACATTTCCGTCATAACTAACTGAAGCCTTGTCTGATGGAACAAATTCAATTCCATCAAAATTTTTTATCTCACAGTCAAATGCAGAATAAATATCTATCCATGTTTGATATATGTTTTTGTATTGTTCTTGATAATTAATTAGTAAAATTACTTTCTTATACTGCGAAATCTCTTCTATCGCTCTAAGCATTAAGGGTGAAAATTGATGAACACCATGAATAACAATTGTGTCCATATTGTTACAACTAATTTCATAATCTGCATTAGCATTATTCTTTGCGGTATTCATCGCATTCATAATTGCATCATTAATTTCATCCTCTGAAAACCCTTGCTTTAAACAAAAATCCTTGGACATACCTGAATTAATAATCAAATTATATATTTCAACTATAAACCGCTGCTCCGGCGATAAAAATTCATCTACTATACTTTGAGGATTAATTCTAAGTTCGAACATAGTCCTTATACTTGAAAACACCTCATCCCTATTAAATAAAAATGATTTTTTAACATTTTCCAATTCACTTAATGAAAGATTCTGATCCTCTTTAAATCCGACAACGATATTATCCAAATCAGCATGTTGTTTAACTGCGCAGGTCGTTCCAACCCACTTATCATAAAGAGAATCCGTCAAATTTTTTACAGTTGTAACACGTCCTATTTTAAAACTGTCGCCATAAACAGCCTTTAATCCGTTAACAAGAGTCTGAGCAACGCAAAAATATGGACAAGCAGATATTTCTTTCCATAACAACTTATTATCTTTTAATTTATATGGATCTTTATATGTATATACTGTTATCGACATATCATCCCTCCAACATCTTAGCCCAGCTTATTTGAGAACTACTATCTATGTTGTTTATCCAAACACAATTTCTAATTGTTCTGGTTAACGCAACATACAAAATACGGGCCTCCTCTTCAATCTGTTCCTTAACCTCTTTATTTTCATTGAAGTTTGAATTACGTTCTCTTACACCATTATCAAATAAAACAGTATATGAAAGGTTATTATCGTTATAATTTGCATCAAGTTTTACACGTTTTATTTCGTTTAATTCTTCGAATGTATAAGGCAATATCACGGTACCGTATTCCAACCCTTTTGATTTGTGAACAGTTGTGCATATTACATGTATTCCTTCATCATCAACATCAGCTGTTCTTGCCAATTGCTGTTGGCCTGTCAGAATATTTATGTTTAGGTACTCTGAAACCTGATTCAGTGTCAACGTATCGATACGTGCGAAAGAAATCATTTTTTCAACCAAAAACTCATAATTTGCAATATATAGTCTTTTTTTATCTGGCAATCTCGAGTAATTCTCCCAAGGTTTCAACGCATCAACAATCTTTTTTAATACAAACAAAATAGGTTGAGAATAAACTTCATCCAACAATCCTTGCCATGAAACTCCCATACGTCTTGTAAAAAACTCGTCCAACACACTTAACAAAGCTTTTGTTTTTTCAGTCTCATTCATTCCTTTTAGTTTCTGGTAGTCTAAACTCAAATCAGTATAATTTGATTCAATAAAACTAACTAAATGTACCGGACTAGTGCTATGAATCAACGCCAAGATCAATTTATATAAATCTAACGATGACGGAAGTTGGAATAAATCGCCCCCCGAGCTAATCTCAATATTTATATCTTTTTTGGTAGCAGCTTTAATTATCCTATCAACTTGCCAATTACTTCTAACCAGTACGGCTATTGTCCTTTCCTCTTTTGAAAGCTTTTTAATGCTCATCAATTTTTTTATTTTATCAATTTCATGAAGGACGGTATTGTTTAATAAATCTAAAAGCGCCTCCTCATCCTTTCCATGACAAGGTAATTCAACGAAAAGTTCATCTTCTTCGGCATCAGAAATAACATCGCTTTTGAGGCAATCGTCTGCTTTTGTATACGGTAAAAAATCCTTATTTCCCATATCTACAAATACATCATCAAACAAATCAAGCAGCCTTCCGTCGGTTCTATAATTTCTATTTAACCTATGATGACTCCAATCTAAAGTTTTTCCGTTTTGTAATTTTTGGAAAGCGTTAAGTTTAGCTCCCCTAAAACGATAGATGCTTTGTTTTAAGTCACCCACAACAAATAACCTGCATTCTGCATTGATACATTTTTGTAATTTTTGGAATATTTCTATTTGAACGTCATCAGTATCTTGAAATTCATCAATAAACAAAAATCTCAAATGCAAATCTTCGATCACATCAAAATCTGCTGATAAAACTTTACCCAGTTCAATCAGACTCTCTTTTAAATCTATATCATTAGAATTCCTTAACGACTCAATATATAATGTTTCCGCTGGGAAGACTACCTGTAACAATAATTCATTAAAGTAAGGAATATTATTATCTACAGTTACTCCCATTTCAGATTTCTTTATTTGAGAAAAATTAATACTCTTTGCAAACAATTTATCTGCTACTGCCATTAATTTTTTCTTCAATTCGTAAATCGGAACAGGTATTTCATTAACAAAATTGGGATTTTCCGTTTCCTTTTGTTCTAAATATGCACCAAGATATAAGTCATAAGCTTTTCCGCGTTTGTATTCATTTTCAGTTATTCTAAAATTTGTACCTAATCCGGTATATAATGATTCGTTTCTCATTATTCCTATTGCAAATTTATGAATAGTAGATATATATGAACGATCAATATCCTCAACAAATTTTAAATATTTTTCCTTTCCGGTTAACACAAAATAATTAACAAACATCTGCTTCAATCTTTTCTTCATGTTAGTTGCTGCATCGTTTGTAAATGTAACCATAGCTACTTCTTCAGCGATATTTGAAACAGGATTTTCTTCTTTATTGCATAAATACGCAATTCTTGAAACCATAGAAAATGTTTTTCCTGTTCCTGCACCAGCTTCAACTAAAATGTCTTTTTTGGTTGTCGCATGCTCAATATCAAATTGCTGTATATTAAAAGAAGTTATATTTGATAAATTCAATAAAACATCATGTATGTTTGAATCCATCGTTCCTTCTCTAACTTGAATACTTGAATTACAAATATCGCTTAAATTATCGACTTTATACAATTCAAAATTAAAAATCTTAAAGTCATTCGAATCTTTTCTTTCCGTTTCATCCTCAATATATCCAACATATAAATTATTCTTTTTGAATGAAACATTATGACTCTTTAACTCAAGCAGTAATGTTTGAATTATATTTTTATAAACGCTCGATTCTTTTACAAAAATTACACTTTTTACTCCACAGAAATATGTAGAGATCAAATCGTTTATATCATTTTCTGCAACTTCGTTAGGGTAAATGTATAATCTTGAATAAGGTAAAATCCTCTCATCTTCATTCTTTTCTTTAAGATTTGGCTCAAGACTTTTTCGAATCCTAATCATTAAGTCATATGTAAAATCCGAATGTGGAATAACATTATTCTTTTGGAAAACACCATTTATTTTATTGTTTAACAATTCCTTATCATCTAAATCTTCTTTAAAAATTGTATATTCTGGTTCTGAAATAATATCCAAATGGCAATCTCTGTATTCTTGTTCGCTAATAAACGGATAACAAACCATATCCAAAACCAACGGACTAGTATTATACTTCTCGTTTATTTTATTAAGAATTGCAAATCTATACGCACGAGCTTGTTTCTTTGGTGATGACTGAGGTTTGTCATACCCTTCAACATAAATTTCATCAATTCCATTTACAGTTATCTTATCTGAAAGCCACCCTTTGACTTCCACAACAACGATTCCCATATTCTCAGACATGATGCAGAAATCATATTCTCTTCCATTAATTTCTCTTTGGTTATATACAACAAAAGTTTCCGGAAGCTTTTCTGAAAAACTCTCCCAAACTTTTCCTTCACCTTTGTATTCAGTTTTTTTATCAACCATTATAGCCATAATTAATAACCTTCCTGGACAATTTATTAATTCTTTTTCAATGGATAAAAGCAACTACTTTATATATTTCTTCTTAATATCGGAATAAAAAATATTATTCTTATAACCCCGTAACTCTTTTCTTCAAATATTCTCTTAACGCCTCATCTTCACAGAATACAAAACAGCCTTTCTGACCGCGTGTCAGTAAGACTTTGTAAGTATTTTTAATGAGTCTTTCCGCCACTTTATCATCTCTGCAAGTTTTTATTTTACTGGTATGGTCGTCTTTCGAGATTGCCTTTTTATCTGTCTGAATGTGACCGTTTCTGTAGATTAAGTCTTTTCCGATGATTACGCCTACATAGTCAAACTCCATACCCTGTACAGTGTGGATACATCCGACCTGTTCAAATGATTCAGGATTTATAGCGAATACATTGTCATTTTCAAGGTTCCATTTAGCCTTGAAATTACCAATCTCGATATCCCATTCACCGCGGTGATTTTTTACATTCCAGTCGTAGCAGTATCCGGCGCACATTCTTGCTTTGTTTCTAAGCTGATTAAACACTCTGAGCTGCTCTCTCATTTCCTCGATCGAATCATATACTCTGAATTCAAACTCGTCTTTATCCAGAGTTTTATTGGCTGTTTCTTTTAACTCCAGTACATCATCGATAAACGCCATATATCCGTCACTTCCGTTACAGCGAAACTGTGAATACAGTTCAAACGGCTCTGCGGTATCAAGTACTGCTCCCGCCTCTTTTGCATATTCTTTTATGGTATCGATTGTATAGCAGTCATTTAATGTTACTCTCTGATCTTCATCCACGAAGAAAACCGATACTTTTGCTGCCTTTATGGCATCACGAAGCATATCATCGCCCTTATACATATAGGGTTTCATCTGCATTCTGTGTGCTTCATCATATATTCCGACATCTATCCCGTTATTCGGTACAAAAGGAAGTGCATGCGGTGAACGGAAAGCCAGTTTAAGATCTACCATCTTCTTTGCATTGCCTTTAGCCAACAGAGCCTGATAACAGTTTCTCGGAGCACTGTTTTTCGTGATATATGAGGCATTAAGTCCAAGCTTTGATATACAGTCAGCCAGTACATTTACAGCAAGTACAGATTTCCCTGTTCCCGGACCGCCTTTGATTATCAGTATATGTTTCTTTAAATCTTTCTGTGCCTCTTTAATTGAATTGATTATGTAGTCATATGCCACAGCCTGCTCGTCTACCATTTCAAATTCCTTGTTTCCGCATAGCATGGAATCAAGTGAATCCTGCAGACTCTTAGAGGGTTTGATTTTACCGTAGTCTATCTTGTAAAGTAGCTCATTATCAGATGATTTCGCGGTTATATATTGATTGATGAATGCACGAAGTTTCAGCACGTCCGATTTAAGAAATACCGGTGCTTCACTCGTCCATTCGGAATAGATATCATCTTCCAGTACATCTCTGTATTCTTCAGACATATTGTGAAGGTATGCACAGGGATTTAACGATGTTTTATCCAGTCCATCTGCTCCGCCATAGTTATATAAAAGGCTCTTGTATGTGTAAGCCTGATATGACGGATGTGCCACAGGCTCATGGCTTTTTAAATCGGACAATACAGAGTGCCTGAATGTATCTTTAACCTTCTGCACCTTAGCCCACTGTTTTAATTCAACAATGACTATATGATCAGCCTTATTCTTATCCTGGCCGAGTATCATGAAGTCTACTCTTTTAGCAGTCTGAGGAATGTTATACTCTATCGCTACTCCACAGTCTCTGGGAATATTCGGAGTATCAAGCACATCCTTCATAAAATGAAGAGAATTATTCCATGAATTAATCTCACTGACACTACCACCACTAAGGTGCTTTTCCTTGAGTTTTTCAGACAATACGTCAGTGATTCGGTTAAGCGTTACATCTTCTGCAAAATTTGCTATTGTATTCTCGTAAATAATCATTCTTTTTTATATCCCTTAAAGCATAAAAAGCACAGGTTTTCCCTACCTGTGCTTATAACTTATTCTCTATGTTTAATTAGTCCCCTAAATGTCTTATTTTTCATTGCTTTTCACCCTCTGATATTATACCATAAAGAGCTTATTTTGACATCATTTTTTATTCAAAAACAAGCATTGTAACTCCGGGGTTTGTTTGATCCGGTACAATCTTGTATGTTCTCATAAACACACCTTCGGTTCTGACTGTATCTTTAAGTACAGTTCCGTGGTTAAAACCATGTATTATACGCATTGTAAAGGCCTGCCTGCATATGCAGGATATGTTCTTAAGCAACCTAACCATAGCGTTACGGGTTAATCCGTGTACATTTACGGTCACAACATCATCTACTGTAAAATCCATTCTCTCTACATCAGTTTCTGATAAAACAAGTTTAATTCTTTCTTCCATATGCAAGCTCCTTTCTATAATCTGTTTTTTTATATCTTTCTGATTTTATCTTAACAGTTTTAACAAGAAGCGCTGTACAATGAAACGCCCTTAGATAAAAAAGCACCAGAGGGACGGTTCTTCTGGCTCTTTTTGAACCACCGGAACCGTCCCTCTGGTGCTACCTCTGGTGCTACATATTAATCCGTCTCTTCCCGTTTGAGAATATTATAATTCTCACATTCCTGATATTTTGCTTGTTCCCTACACTCATCCTCTGTTTTTCCATATCCGCGAATATTGTATTCTTCATCTTCCCAGTAATATTTATAATTGGAAAAATCTTCCCCATATACTTTCTTGTTAAATAAATCCATACACTTTTTTAAGTATTCACTATAAAACTTAGAAAGCTCCTGAGATTCTAGCGAGAATGTAGTATCCATATGAAGGCGATTATCAAAAATATCATAAATTTCTTTTTTAAATCTATCCGCGTCCTCATCGGTTTTGAAATAAACAGAAAATCCATTTGCAAATAGCTCCAAAACATTAAAACCTTTATTATGCAATTCCAGTGCTAATTCTGCAATGTCGTCATTATTTTCAAATCCAAATGGAGAATACGCCTCTAAATCCTCATCGATTATGTTATAAAAACCTTTTTTTAATCTTGGAATAATACCCATTGATTTAACATAATAATCATCCAATATTTTATCCATTTTCTTTAATATTTCCTCCTCTCCATATAAGAGCAAATTAATAGGAATCGAAAGAGCCTTGCATAATGCATCCACTGAATATATATCCGGCTTTCCGCCTCCCTTTTCCCAAGCCGATACAGTTTGCCTCGTAACATGAATTTTATCAGCCAACTCTTGCTGTGATAAATTTGCTTTATCCCTATATTTTTTTAAGTTTTCACAAAAATTCAATCTCATAATGTTTCCCTCCATCACTTACAGAATAATCAATTATTTACCAATAAACAAGCAAACCATTTTAACATTTAAGAATTCTAAAAGCCCAGCAAAGAAATGCTGGGCTCCGGGATAATTATTATTCAATTGACGCTGTAAGCATTGCGTGATCTCCTACAGTTCCTATTAAGCCTGTATCAATTCCTGTGGCTACGAGCCTATATTCATCCTGTTCATTCAGCATAGCATGATCAATAGCATTTTCAGAAAACTCTGAATTAATTGCCGTTGGAAATCCTGGGGTTTTCTCATAAAAGCCGTACTTTAATTTAAGTATTTCCAAATGTGGTCCGTCACTTGCTTCTTGAGCATCTCCCATTATCATGCATGGTTCATTTTTAAAAAAATCTAATACTTTAATAGTATCCGAAAAAAATTCTTCTTTCTGTGCATATCTGTCCATAATATATGATTTTGCTGCATGCTTACCGAAAACTTGCGTCTGCACTGCGTATATTCCGATAAATATCAAAGGCTTATTCTTTTTATGAATATACAATCTTACGCATACAATCCTGTTTGGAAGGCAAGATTTAACCGGCAATACCTCATACATAATATCTTTTTTAACCATGATAATCGTAAGGATTGTCTTCTTATGTACCTTATAGTCAATATCCGCAGGAATTACAGCATACTTGTAATCAAACGCCTCTTCAAGCTCAGTAATATACTTACCGTTACTGCCGGCTACAAACTCATTAATAACAATACCTGCTAAATATTCATAATTGGGGTATTTCTTTTTAATTTCATCGGCTACAATTACAATCTTGTCAGAAAGAAAAATGTTTGTAACTGGGTAATATGTATTAAAATTTACTAATACAAATGCATTCTTCATATCTTTGCCTCCTTAAATCAATCTAATACGATTTTAAGCAATTCCAAGCTGAGTTTTGGCTCTATGCAACCATTCTCTGAGATCTTCCTCACAAATTGTATAATATGTACTAGTTAAACCTTCCTGTTCTTCGAGCGTAACGTATTTAGGCAAATTATCCTCAATCGCTTCTTTTCTTCTGGTCGTTAACCTCCCTAATTCATTTTTAAAATATCTGTCTACCCATGTCTCAACAATTTCTCCGTCATCAAGTTCACATTCAACAATCATTTTTAAGGGTTTATATTCATAGTCCCAGCCATTACGGATTTTATGAAAACGACCGTCTGAATAGTATTTTCTTGATCCACCCTTTGCCCCATTAGATAAATTAAAATCTGAATACTGTACATAATAATTTTTTACTTTTGCTTTTACCATAATCAATCTCCTAATTATTTAATAAACAACAACTTTCTTCTCTATGTCTGCACTTAGCAGAGTATTTCCTCCTTGTTTTTCAGTATACACAAAATTAGAGCTCGGTAAATGGACATATACGAGGTATAATATTTTTACTTTCATTGAAATATAAGTAATTTTATGCTATGATTTTTAAAAACAGAGGTATTTTTATGAAAGAATTTAAAGGCGAAAGATCTGATTTTTCCGAAAGATTAAGAAAAGCAAGAATTGCACGCGGTTATACTCAGGCTCAGCTAGCTGAAATAGCCGGTATTAATGTTAAAACAATTTCGAGATGGGAAGTATACGAGAAAGATATTGCCAATCCAAAAGAATCCGCGAACACTTTAAGAGCAAGTCATGTTTTTAAAATTGCTCAAGCTCTGGATGTTACCCCTGAATACCTGATTGAAGGGGAAGATAATATGGAGATTTATATGAATCAGATAGAGGCAGAACTTAAAGCTCTTGCTATTGATGAAATTAGAGATTTCCACAAAAAGCCTTTAACGGATAAAGTTCTGGCTCATTTAAAACTAACAGACGATTTCATCAATAAAATTACCGATTATTGGTGCAAAAACACGCTCAAATGCAGAAGTGATTATGTTCAGAACACTATTATCAGGTATTGTCACAACAGACCAACGAAATAAAATGGCAATAAAAAACACCTTGAATACAAGGTGTTTTAAGATTTTTGGCAATTAATGATTAATTTTCGCCCCAAACATGCACTTTTCCGGACATGAAAAAAGTTTCTTTTAGTATTTCTATGTCATCTTGAACATTCTTAGTCATTCTACTGTTTGATCCTAGCCAAATTACTTCATTATGAAAAACATACAGTAATTTATCAAAATCAGTGCAAAAAAGATTATTATCAACAAGGGCTTGAGGATTCAAATATAAACAATTTAACTTTCTTATATTTCTCTTGACTGCGTCTGTAATTCTGTGATTTCCATCTATGGCAACATAATGGATATTTGCTCCTATCGTAAATGGAGCCAGAAAGATAGGTGTATTTTTTATTTCAGAATCATTTTCAGTTTCCGTCCATTCTATAGTCTTCTTTTCAATGAATATTTTCAAATCAACAGAATCCGTGTCTTTTTCGCCAAATCCTAGTTGTTCCAAAACCTGAATAATTCTTGAAACTCGAAAATGAACATATACTGTATTAGAAGCATATACGAGTATTTGTTGAAATATTTCCGGTGCTTCGTTCCTTTCCTTATCATACAAAAACTGATTCTGAGGCTTTGAAAAAAAATCAATAGATGCTTTGTCAGATTTCATTAAAACATCCATCCAAGTATCCAAATATTTTTTTTGAATCCTTTTGTCATTAAATATCTTAAGATTCATTAAATCTTCTTTCCACTTCAAATAATCAATTTTGTATTCCTTATAATATTTTTTATCCCTAATCTCTATAGGCATATTTTTTCCCCTTTTATATTTTTATAACGCTAAAACTTTCGAGATAATGACACAATTCCAATTTTAGCATTTTCTTTTATCTTCTGATTGAAATAATCGACCTGTTCGTCTTTCATCTTTTTTACATAAAATTCAAGCTTTCCATCTACGACTTTAGGTCTGGTGAAGAAACCTTTAGTTAATATAGAATCCTCAAAATTTATATTCTTTTCCACACCATCATATATCAAAAGAATAGCCCTCTTGGATGAAATAGGATATAACGCATAATAATCTACATCAAACCCCTTCTCATTTGGTCCATATTCGACTATTGGATATGAATCTGATAAAATGAATTCTTCCTTTTCTGTCTCTACTATCTTGATATAGCCAAACGGACCTGTAGTATCATTAAGCATTAAAAGCCAAATAAGATCATCCACATTATAATTAAAGCTTACCTCAGTAAACGATCTGCATTTAACAATTTCTTTAAGATTTCTTTTCCATAATTTTTCGAAATCCTTATCTGATTGATATTGCGAAAATATTTTCTCAAATTGTTCGTCATGATTATTCTTGTAATAATCAATTGTATTTATTGATCTAAACCCCATTAATGCATAAAACAGTTTTATTTTTTCATGTTCTTCTAGAGTAATATAAATATATTTTTCATTATAAAACTGCTTGTTTAGGATATCTGAAATTTCTCTTTCAAATTTCGAGAATTCTTTTTCAATTTCAAGTTCATCTTTATTGTTTGTTATATCACGATAAAGATTCCTTTCCATGAAAACATTACTTTTATCGGCAGTAGAAATACTCTTTGATTTCACATCGTAAAACCAAAGAGTATTTTTACCATCATAACAAAATCTTTTTAATATAAATTGTGGAATATAATGTTGCCTGACATGATCTTTTTTCATATATTTCTTTTATGATCTACTCCATATAATACTGCAACAACTCATACCTAAGCTTGCAGCCCTCGTAAATCTCTGCCGGCAGCAAGGCTCTTGCAACGAGTTTTAAATCATCGCTTTCTATATCGATTCTTTTAAGATTAGCATAGTCGCCGTCGATGCTGACTACTTCGTAGTACCAGGTCTCCATTTTGTGTTCCTTTCAGTATCTTTTATGAGTAAAATTATAC
>JAEEGL014738354.1_pt1 | contig 42119 bp, 31 predicted proteins | sample 9134231 | NCBI WGS metagenome assembly JAEEGL01 (sample SAMN16246548, study PRJNA631951) | gut metagenome | biome: gut microbiome; feature: rumen; material: fiber-attached | host: Bos | place: Iran: Karaj | collected 2018-10
GGCGACCTCGTCAACGACTGCCTCCTGGTGGACCGCGACAGGGACGGCATCTACGACCTTATCGTCAAGCACGTGGACCTCAACGGCAACGGAAAGGCGGATGCCCAGCTGATCCTGGACTATCCTAAAGGCTTTACCAAGAATCCCATGATGCTGAGGGGCCACTACATGTGGGTCTTCGACGAAGACCGCGACGGAGTGTTCAACTACGTCAACTGGGACACCATGAAGCTCGAGTGCTGGGAGAAGAACGGCATCAGCGACTTCTACACGGACTACAGCGGCAACTCCCTTTTCCTGAAGGTCCATCGCAGCACCTTCCGCATGCAGGACCTCCGCCTGAACTGGGAGAACCCGTTCATTTTCTATGACTTCGACCACGACGGCCTCAGCGAGATGGCGGTACGCATCTGCGACTGGGCCCGTCCCGACAGCATCGCCGCGAAGAACGGCTATGCCGACACCCAGTACCACGGCGAGGTGGACTGGTTCTCCATGGGCATAGACATGGACAACGACAACGCCGAAGGCAACGATTTCGACTTCGACATGACCGTGCAGTTCATCGGCAAGCACCGGCAGGAAGGCCTGGTCGGGTTCAACTACCTGGACAAGCACCATCCCCTGAAGAACATGCGCGGCCTTCCCGAGGCGGACAAGTTCTTCCCCGACCCCCGCATCCGTCAGCTGACAGAACTGATCTACCCCGACCGCAAAGAGGTGTGGCCGCTGGTCTGGGGAGGCACCTGGGACAGCGTCCGTTTCACCTTCGACGAGGATGACGACTGCGGCCGCTGGGAAAGGGTCGAACTCTACCATCCTATGGATCCGTTCAAGATTGGGGGCAAGAACGGCGGCATCGACAACCACGTGCAGGCTGACTGCGCCGGTGACCGCGGAGAATGGGATGAGGACAATTCCGGCCACGGTAAACTGTACGTCGCTCCATTCGACGGCCGCATCCACCTCTACGGCGCGGAATGGGGCGCCTGGCGCATAGACCAGAACACCGAATACTACCAGGGCTGGGACCGCCGCTGGCAGAAGACGGCGCCGGAGAAATGGGCCACTGTGCGCTACGAGGACAGCGACGGCAACGGCTTCATCGACACGATCCAGTACGACCTCGACGGGGACTTCGAATATGAGGAGACCGTTTCCCTGAAGGCCCTGGGCATCGACGACAAGTGCAAGGTCATGGACATATCGAAGATGAAGTACAAGGACTACCTCCGGCTTTTCAAAAAGGTCAGCAAGGGTATCTGGAAAGGCGCCGGGCAGGCCCGGAAAGCCGCGGCCCTCTGTGGCCTGAGCCCGGAATGGTATGCGAAGATGTACAGCCACAAGACCCTTGCAATGCGCTACAGCCAGGGGTACTGGCTCCAGTACTACATCTACCGGGACATCGAGTACAAGTACCTCTGTGAAGGCAATGCGGATATGGCCCTTGCCGTGAAGAAGGCCTATTTCAGCGGCGACTGGAAGTCCTTCATCCGGAAGATGGGGAAGGACTAGACGAAATCTTCCACCCGGCAGCCGAGGGCGCGGCTGAGGGCGAGAAGGTTCCCGGCGCCGGCGGAGGAGAGGGGAATGGTTCCCTGTTCGTAGCCCCGGATGGTCCGCAGGTTCATACCTGTCATTTCCGAGAGTCTGGCCTGGGTCAGGCCTGAATTCTTCCTCGCCACCTTGAGGGGATTCCGTGATGCAAGGATGGTCCTGGCCATCGCGAGGGATTTGGACAGATCCGCTTCATGGAGGGTGCCGTAACGGGAATATACATCCATGATTCCGAGGCCTCTTTCGCGAAGGACGTCATAACCGGTGGCAAGTGACCATTGCAGGTAGGCCATGGTCCATCCGGTCCAATATTCCGGGCTGCCAATGTCGATGGTATCTTCCTCTTCTCTCAATGGCTCGCCTGTGCGGATCGCAACATCACACGCCAGTTCGATGCCTGACTTTCCGCAGAGATACCGGGGATTCCCTATGGATATCTGATGGGCTATTCCGCTGGACAGGAAGCGATGGTAGAACTCCCGCAAGTCTTCGCCGCAGGCGTTGACGGCATAATCAAGCATACTGCCGAGAGCCGCCATGGCAGATTCAAGATATGTCTTATCGTAGGCGTTCATCATCGTTCCTCCAATTCTGACGAAGTATGTCAATCATGTATATTTCGTTCGCCCGGGATGGTTCATTCAGGATTTCCCGGAAGTCTTCCCTTGCTTTCCTGTCACGCGCTATCTTGCGGGGGAAATAAACACTCCTTTCTACCGGAAATGCGCCGCCGAACTCGATAAGGTCAAACGCCGCCTTTCCTTTCAGGACGACCTGTTCGCCGAGTTTTCCCAGATGCATTGCCCTGGAAAGCTGGTCGAAAGTGATGCTGTTCTCAAGGAAGGCGCGGGTGAAGGAAAAGTATGAATCATCGGCCCGCCAACCCTTTATTATGTCGAAGTCTTTGTATGACGGAAGAAAATTGTCGAGAAGGTATTCCTTTGCCTGCAGGGCTACGGGGACCCTGAGGTCAGGACGGCGGTTATCCAGGAGGATTGCCAGCCAGTTGAGCATGTTGTATCCGCCGCCGCTGAGGTCCATCACTGAAAGATGCGAAAGGTCCAGCCGGTAGATGTTGATGAATCCGTCACCGGCCTCCGAGCAGGCCCACTCGTTCGCTAGAGCCTGGCTCCCGGTACAATAAAAACCTGTCCCGTAGTCGTTGAGGGGATTACCCTTCCCGAAAACAGGCTCTTTGACGATACGGGTTGATCCGTGATACAACTCCATAAAGTGACATTCTAATGTTACTTTTGCAAATATACCGTTTTTAAAACAAAAACAAAGCAGGCTGGCCATCAGTCTTACGACTTTTTAGCCGCCTGCTTATACTTTTAATTTCAGGAACTCTCTACGGAACGGCTGTGTAACCGAGGGTGAAGTTCCTTATTTGCAGCTTTACGTCTTGTGTCGTGGTGATACGGTAGGCGGTGTTGGCGGCCGTCCCCGACAGAGTCCAGAGGTGGTATTCGCCGGCAAATGTGGATTCATATGCGTCGCCGCCTGTCACCATCGTGGTACCGTCGGTCTCGGTAATCTTGGGGATGCCGTTGCTGTTTGCATAACCCATGCACACCTTGACCCAAGAAAGTTTGTAACCTTCGATGGCAGGAAATTCGAGATAATCTCCGGCGGTCTGCCCGATGACAAGTCCGGCCTTGGAATTTCTGACTATGCCATCTTTGCCGTAAACCTTGAATGTATAGCCTCCGAAAGCACTTTTCGCAATGAATTCAGTTTCCGTGTCCTTAAGTCCGGCAGATCCCCAGGAAGTAGCAAGAGTGGACTCGGCGGGGGAAGAGAATGGCCATTGTAGGTAGTTCCCTGTCGATATGGGCACAGTTATCTTAAGGTCAGCCGCGGGGTCCGCATTCTCAGTAATCACCGTAATGGCAGAAATGACATTGATATAGGTCGAACCCTTTATCCGCATACCGGTGAGATCTGGATAATCGAAGGCAACCTGTCCTCCCATTACGTACAAGCCGGGAAGAGTCGAGGATTTTGAGGTAGCATTATAATAGAACGACATCAAATCGTTCGTACCGTCATTAAGAGTCAGGACATCACCTGTAACAGCACTGTAGGATTGAGTGTTCGGATGAGGGAAGATGATAGCCTTTGTCAGGGCTTTTCCTTCCACCGAAGGGAAATATAGAAGTCTGTTCGTATAGAGATACAAACCGTTGGGAAGACCACTTCCGTTATCTCGGGTATTAAGTGAAGTATCCCAGCAGGTCTTTGTCCCGCTCATCATCCAGTTTCTGGTCACTCCGTCGCTGCCTACGAGATTGTTGCTGCCGGAAGTGTAATCGTCAGTCGGTATGAAGAACTGTGTGAAAGAATCCTTCTCGACATATTTGCTTCCCTTGACATCAATCTTGATCTCATTGAATTTGTCCGCGGCAAGATCGACATTCTGCTTGGGAAGGGTGATCTCGCGGGTATATGTCTTGTTGGCTGTGCATACAGTCAGTGAAAGGATATTCCTCGTCGTACCAGAAGAATACTGGTTGATAGTGATGGGATTGACCAGGAACCATACTGGCCAGCCTTCCGTTCCCTTTGAGAGTCCGTCAGGATAAAGGGCGGTCACTCCGTTTCCAGCGGAGACGTTGTTGGCTGCAGTGAGGGTCACTTCGTCGTAATTTTCAGAGAGTGAGAGGTTGAATAGACCTGTGAGGCACTGGTTGTTGTTAACATTGCCTGCCTGTGCAAGTTTTATGGAGACAGCATAGACCTTTTCGGATGAATCTAGCCCGCTGAGGAGGATCTTCAGAGGAGAGAATAGCCTCTTGAACGAAGTTACCGTCGCGCCGGTAGCTCCAGTGCCTAGGTCGAAAGGATGACCGACCATGAAATCGAACCTGGGATCGAAGGAATTGGCGGAAGGATACTGCACATGGCTGAGACCTATGGAAACAGTCTTGTTGCCGGAAGTCTTCGCAAGAAGGGTCGTGTTCTTCTTGCTGTACGGCATGATGGCGTAGCACTTGTATGTGCCGTCCAGTGTAGGCCCCGTGAAGGAATATTCGCCGGGGGCTCCTGTCGGAGTGGCTTTCCAGCCGGGAGAGTTAGTGGAACTCATCGCAGAACCTACGACATCCCCGCTTCCGTCAACGTAGAACAAGGAAATGTTTTCCGTTCCTGTAAGTCCGATTCCGACTCCTTCAGTGTAGGCCGTACGTGTTTGGTCCGAAGTCCATACTCTGTCCTGGACCGTGAATTTGTAAGTCGTGGACGCCTGCTTTGCATCAGGGCTTTCGATTTTTTCAATCTGACAGGAGAAAGCCAGAAAGGCGAGAAGGATAACCCCGCCGAGAGATAATGTCTTTTTCATCTTTATTCTCATTTGGGGTTAAAGAACAGTGTCATCATAAGGAGAATTCCAGTTGGACGGATCATCCGGAATCTCGCCGTTGTTCCAGTCGCTCGCCGCGACGATGTGCCGAAGTTCCAATCCGATCACCAAAAGGTCCGGAAAGGAATACGCAATCCCGTCATTTTTGTGGACGGGGGGGTAACTACTTGCATATCAATTAATTATATTGGTTATAGTATGATTGCAGTTATTATTGTAGCAAAAATACTTTTTTTTGAGTGAAAAACAAAACGGGCCGGTCATGCATTTTGCTGTCTAGCCCTTCGCGTCCTTTCTGACGGTCCGGCGGGTGGCTTCCGCTTCGAGCGGATTGTCCGGCCAGGAGTGCTTCGGATAGCGGCGGCGCAGTTCTTTCCGCACCTCGAAGTAGGTGCCGCTCCAGAAACTGCGCAGGTCACTTGTCAGCTGCACGGGCTTGAATCCCGGGGACAGCAGTTCCATGAGCACCGGTCTCCTCCCTTCATCGACGGTCGGGGTGTCCGCGAGGCCGAAGCATTCCTGCAGGCGGACTTTCAGGACCGGTGCCTCCGCTCCCGTCCTGTATTCCAGGCGGATGCGGCTGCCCGTCGGGACGGTCACGGCTTCCGGAGCGATGCGCCCGACCTTCTGCTGCAATTCATGGCCAAGGCGGCTCCATATCACTGCGCAGATGTCTATCTTTTTCAGCTGGGCCCTGTTCGAAGCCTTTCCTATGAAGGCGGGAAGCCATTCGGAGGCCGTCGCCAGCAGGCTCTCTGTGCCCACGTCCGGCAGCCCGAGTTCGGGGTGCCAGCCGGAGACGGCGGCTATCCTTCTCTGCAGGTTCTGCACGTCCTCCGTGAAGTCGAACATGGAGAGGCCGTCCTTGGCCGCCGCTTCGCAGATGACCCGGACCTGCTCTTCCCTGACGCCCTCCGAAAGGGGGCGGCTGTCCAGGAGAAGCCCTCCGATGCGGGTCTCCCTCCTGGCCACGGCCGCTCCTTCCCTGCTGTCCCAGAAGATGTTGTCCCGCACGGTCGCGAGCCGCGAAAGGTCTTCCGGAGAGACAGGGGCGGCGAGGAAGATGCGTCCGACGCCCCCGGGGCGGGCGTTCAATCCGGCGACGGCTATCCATTCGCATGCGCACAGGGGATCCGCCGGATCCGGAGCTGCAATGTCCCCGCCCGAGAGCAGGAACTTGCCCGCTTCCTTTTCCCACGCCTTCCCTATGCGCTCCGGGTAGGCTGCCGCCAGCAAGGCTCCGGCTTCATAAGGGTCGGCAGTGCCGCAGTCCGGTTGCGCGCTGACCATGGATGCATATTGGGCTGCGGATTGCAGGATGCGGTTCCAGCGGCCCTGGGCGCCGTTTGCGCGTGCCTGCCGGAGAGCATCCAGCCTTATGCCCAGGCCTGATTCCTGCGCCTGCCCGAGAGGGTCCCTTTCTTCCAGCAGCGCGGCGATGTCCGCGGCAAGACCTTTCTTCTCGGGGCTGTCTGCGGCGAGAAGCATCCTTGCGATTCGGGGATGGCACGGAAGGGAAGCCATCCTGCGTCCTTCGGCGGTGATGTTCCCGTTCCCGTCTATGGCTCCGAGGCCCTCCAGCAGGGTCCTGGCCTGGGATATCCGTCCTGCTGGGGGCGGCGTCAGCCAGGGCAGGGCCGCGATGTCCCCCTCTCCCCAGGCCGCTGCGGCAAGGACGGTTCCGGTAAGGTCGGCGTCCAGGATTTCCGGGGTTCTCGACGGAGCCATGCTCCTCTCCGCGGCGGCTCCGTAGAGGCGGTAGCACACTCCGGGGGCGACCCTTCCCGCACGTCCGGCGCGCTGGGCTGCCATGTCGAGGCTGATGCGAACCGTTTCAAGGCGGCTGAGGCCGCTTCTCGCATCATAGACCATCTTCCGGCAGAATCCCGGATCTATCACGATGCGGACACCCTCTATGGTGAGCGAGGTCTCGGCTATCGATGTGGCCAGGACCACTTTCCTGATTCCCGGCGGACTGGGAGCGATGGCTTCCCGCTGCTTTTCCATCGGGAGCATTCCGTAAAGCGGATAGATGCTTGTGTTTCCGAGCGAGTCCCCGAGGGCCTCGGCGCAACGCCGTATTTCCCCTTCTCCAGGGAGGAAGGCCAGGATGTCCCCGTCTTCTTTCCCGTGGGCATCCAGGATGGCCCTGGCGACCTGCAGCGGGACTCCTTCCGCCGTGGCTTCTTCCCTTGTGCGGCGTATCTCCACGGGGAACAGGCGTCCCCTGCTTTCCAGGACAGGGGCGTCGAGGGCTTTGGAAAGTTCGTCCGTTTCCAGCGTGGCGGACATTATTATTATGCGCAGGTCTTCCCGTAGGACGGCCTGCACCTGGCGCGTCAGGGCGAGGGTCTCGTCGCAGACAAGGCTCCTTTCGTGGAATTCGTCGAAGATTACGGCCGAGACCCCGTCGAGGACAGGATCCTCCAGCAGCCTCCGCTCGAGTATGCCCTCGGTGACTACTTCTATCCTCGTGCTGGCCGAAACCTTGTTCTCGAAACGAATGCGGTATCCGACGGTCCTGCCGACGCTTTCCCCGAGGGTCCAGGCCATGCGGGCGGATATCTGGCGGGCGGCTATGCGCCGCGGCTCCAGCATCAGGATCTTGCCTTTTCCGGCTGCGGAATCCAGCATGGTCAGGGGCAGCACGGTCGACTTGCCCGCGCCGGGAGGAGCGGTCACTATCAGCCGCGACGTCCTCTCCAGCGTCCTGTTGACCTCGCCGGCGATCTCCACGGCCGGCAGATGTCCTATTCTCGATGTGGCTTCCCTGTCCATCAACGTGCACTTTCGGACGCAATTTGGTAATATTTCCTCAATCGGTCAAATTTTTCCTCCCGGCCGACCCGCCTGAAAACCCCTCCCGTCCGGAAAAACGCCCTGAAATCCGGATGAACCGCCCATCCAACCCCTCCCGTCCGGAAAAATGGCCCGGATTCCGGATGAATATTCAACCCGCAAAACACCTCGGCGGCCGGGAGGCCTCGGAGGCCATTAGAATTGGGGTGAGGGCGCGAGGCGAGGCAAAATCTGCCCGCCCCTACCGCTTCGTAGTGATGAGGACGACGCCGTTGGAGCCTTTGAGGCCGTACATGTCGCCTTCGCGAAGGATCGACAGCGAGGCTACGTCGCGTACGTCCACGTCGAGGATGCTGTCCGCCTCGACCCCGTCGATGATGACGAGGGCATAGATGGAGCCGTTGATGGTATTGATCCCGCGCATCGTGACCTGCCCGTCGTCAGTGACTGTGACGCCACCGATCTTGGTGCGCACGGCGTCGATGAGGCTGTTGAATCCGCCTTTCTCAATCTCATCGGCCGTCAGCTCCGACATGGATCCGGAATAATTGTCCTTGCTGATCCTCCCCATCACGGTATCGACGGACCTGGCGCCGTTGCCGCCCTTCATCTGCGCTATCGGATCCACGAGCGTGAGACGTATTTTCTCGCGTCCGTCCACGGCGATTTCAGTCTTGACGCCGTGGAAGGCGATGACCAGATGCGCGTCGGCAGGTATGCTTCTAAGAACGAAATTCCCCCTCTCGTCCGTGCGGGCTTTCTGCCGCCCCTTCTTGACTTTGATGACGGCATCGAGGGGCTGTCCTTCCGTGGACTTGACGGAACCCATCACGACGGGAAGTATTTCGGCCTTCTTCTTCGGGGCAGCTTCGGAAGGTACAAGGGAAATGAAGCCCAGGAGGGCCAGGCAAATGGCGAATTTTCTCATAATCCTACATTAAGAACGAGGTTGAAGGTATCATGGATCTGGGGAATGCCCCAGCAGTGGTTCCAGCTGATCCCTATACGTGTGTCATAGGGAACCCAGGCCAGATTCCCGAGGACAAGGCACAGGTCTATGCCGGCGCTGGCAAGGCCGCCGATGCTGACGTTGCCGGAACCGAGGATTCCCTGGAAGGAAGAATAATCCCCGTGCAGGGTAGCTTCCATGTTGCGTATATAGGCGATGGGGCACAGACGGTCGCTTTCAATCGACCAGAAGGGTATCACGTAATCCGCCGACCAGGTGCTTCTGTAAAAATGATCGGCCAGGAATGCCGCTAGTCCGTCCAGGCTGCCGAATCCGCGCGGGATGTAGTTGCCGGCCATGCTCCGTACCATGCCGCCCTGGCCCTGCGCTTCTGTCGTCCAGGAAAGCCGCAGGCCCTGGTTCTTCCACAGTCCGGGAAGGTAGCCGTATGAATGGAAAAATGTTATCGGAGCTGACACTTCCGCCATCCCGGGGAACATCATGTAGCCGGCTTCGACTCCTATTCCAACCCTGGGATAGACGCAGGAAGAGGCCACCGGCCGCATGGTGTAGAACCTTGCGGAAAGGGTAGCCCTGTTGAAAAGTCTCCGTCTCCCGTCCACAAGGGAAGAGATGGATCCCGTCGGGGTTTCTTCCCCGTCCTCGACGGGAGCACCTACCCATGTAACTCCGCCAAGGTCGTTGGAAATGTTCCAGGAAGCCGAAACCACGGCGCCCCTTTTCCATCCTCCAGAACTGAGATTAAGGGGTACATAGGCCCTGAGGTTGGATGAGAAGGCGGGAACGTCCGAGTAGCCGTCGAGGACGGCGGAACGGTTCTGGAAGACTTTCCATCCGTTGGAGGCATAAGTGCTCCCAATATCGATCCGGCCCTCTATCACGGGGAAAAGGCCTTCATAGGTAATCTGGGCCGAACCGGCGGCGAAGGGAGCGTTTTTCCTCAGCTGCGGGAGCCGCACCCCGGCGGTCCCGTGCAGGGTGCCGAGCAGATTCTGGAAAAACCCTGTGGCCCCGAACCAGGCTGTCTGGATTACGGTCTCCAGCGAGGCGGCGGCGACTCCGTCCGGACTTACATACACGGGCAGCCAGGAATGGAAATGGAGGAGATTCTTCCCCTTGCTGTATCTCACGGGGTCGCTCAGTTCGACGTTGAGGTCGGGCTCGGGAATGCCCTTTTCCTTCCGGATGGCCCGCTCCTGGGCGCTGAGCCTGTCCTCCCAGACCCATTTGTGGCGGACTTTCCAGTCCACCGGTTCCCGGCGCAGGGAATCTGCCGGGGTCAGGTAAACCAACTTCCCTCTGGTCGAAACTGAAGTGAACAGAAGCCCTTCCGGGGTCATGATACCGCCTTTGGCCCCGACGCGGCTCGATGTGAGCTGCACTGGACGGCCGCCTGCGGAGGCAATGGCATATACCTCGTTCGATCCGCCCCTGTCGCTCGTGAAAAAGAGGTCATGGCCGTCGGAGGAAAGCGAATTGATTTTGACAGGGCTGTCTTCGACCAGGCTTTCAAAATCCGGAAGGCTGCGGAGCCCGATGCCGTCATCGGTTAGCACGGAAGCGAAAAGACGTCCCCCGGCCCAGACGGTCTCGGAAACCTGCATTCCCGCCGGCACGGCAAAGGAAGAAAGTTCGCTTCCGTCGACGGCGTCGAAAACGACCACCCGGCTGCGTCCGTCAGGAAACTGCTCGACCGCGGCTATCTTCGGTTCATCCGGGCTGGCGGAAGGATTGAAGAGCATCCTTCCCCGTACCAGCGTCTTCTTGCGTCCGTGCCCGTCCATGAAGCAAAGGGCTGAAGAGGATTTCATCTCGCGGCGGATGTCCGGCCTGGTCTCGCTCCAGAAAAGTCTTCCTGCCGGGACGCTGTAGCACATCATCCCGACCGAGGAAGAGAAGGGGCATATTTCCGCTTCCCTGCCGAAGCCGGACTCTCCTTCGAAGGGCAGGAACACGAGGGTCGCGGCTTCGTCTATTCCGGACCTCACGGCGAACACTCCGTCCGGCGAAAGGGTCAGCCGGGCGTATGAAACAAAGCGCCGTGGCTGTTTACCTATAAGTTTACAATATGTGTACGGAGCCCTTGAATCCGCCTCCTCTTTCCACATTCCCGTGAGGTTCCCGTCAATCGTTTTCCAGGTCTTTCCGAGGGCATGGCCGGTCACGGCCCCCGCCGTGTTCTTGAGGTTGTTGTAAGGCAGCCATTTCTTCTGTATCCTGTCGTAGAACCTCTGCGTGAAAAGCGAATCCCCGTATGCGACACGCATGCCGGCGACAAGGGCGTATCCTGCCTTGTAGTAATCCGGGGTGTATTTCGAAAGGGACCCGTAGCACCACTGCCACCAGCCACGAGGCTTCCCTTCGAGGTCGCTGGCCCTCATGAACTCGAGGAAATCAGCAGTCCTCGCCCGTCCTGACGAACTGAGCGCCGTCTCGGCGACGACGGCATCTCCTTCGAGGAAGGCGGGTCCGCCGTAAAGGGCGGAAAACACTCCGGTCCAAAGCTCGCCGGAGAGATATTTGAACGCAGTCCATTCCTGGCCGGCGGCGAACTGCATCTGGGCCACGTGGCGGGACTCATGGATTGCCAGCTGTTCGGTCCAGGGATACGGATCCGGAGCCACGCTTTCCGGGGTCGTGAAGAGCTCCATCCTGCGCGGGAGCCATGTGACCATCCCGTTGGAAACGACGCTTCCGGTGTGCAGGACGACAGGCATCTTCCGGCGGTAATTCCCGTTCGGATCCACTCCGATGCTGCCTCCGACAGCCCGCTTCCAGCCCTCGAGGGCGCGGGCATACTCCTTCGCGAGGGAATCGGCCCCTTCCGGGTAGACGACTTTCCAGGTTGCGCTTTCGATGCTGCGCCAGCGGAGACCCGCCCCGTCCGTTCCGGAAGAAACGAACTGGGCCGCGGAGGGAGCCGCGGTCAGCAACATGAGCAGTAACGCCGGTATCGGGGCCTTATGCATAGCACAAATCTAATATTTTTTCCGTAACTTTGAGTGATTTTTACGATTCAATGAACCTGCTACTCCAAATCCTTACGCTTCTGGGTTCGATAGGTATGTTCCTCTACGGAATGTCCCTGATGAGCGGCGGACTCCAGAAAATGGCCGGAGCGAAGTTGCGCTCCTTCATGGCCGCGATGACATCCAATGCCTTCAAACGTGTTTTGACGGGTATAGTCGTGACTGCCCTCGTGCAGTCTTCGACGGCCACGACGCTCATGCTTGTCAGCTTCGTGAATGCCGGACTCCTGTCGCTCGCGAACGCCATCGGAGTCATCATGGGTGCGAACATCGGCACCACCGTCACCGCCTGGATCTTTGCACTCTCCTTCGGTGGAGGCAGCTTCAGCCTGGGGACGATTGCGGTCCCGCTGATGTTCTTCGCCTTCCTGTGCATCTCCTCGAAGAAACGCAGTTTCCGCCATGCCGGGGACTTCCTCATGGGTTTCGCCCTGCTGTTCCTGGGCCTTACCTCCCTGCGTGAGACTTCGACCGTCCTGCTGGACAACGAGCCCGTGCGCGTCTTCCTCTCCGGCCTTACCGGAATGGGAGCCGTCTCCATACTTATCTTCATGGTGGCCGGCGCGATAATGACGCTGATGCTCCAGTCCTCCGCCGCCACGATGGCCATAACCATGGTTCTGGTTGCGAACGGATACATCCCCTTCGAGATGGCCGCCGCGATGGTCCTCGGTGAGAACATAGGAACCACCATCACTTCCAACATCGCCGCATCCGTGGCCAACGTCTCCGCAAAGAGGACGGCGCGGGCCCACATGCTCTTCAACGTCTTCGGCGTGATCTGGGTGAGCTGCCTGTTCCATCCGTTCCTGCGCCTTATCGGCAGCGTGGTCGAACTGTTCGGTTTCCCCAACCCGGCCACGACGGATTTCGGCGCCGCCTCCCCGGAAGTCAAGGCCGCCCTCGTGGCGTCCCTGCCCTATAGCGTCGCTACCCTGCACTCCCTCTTCAACGTGATCAACACGATGATCCTGATCTGGTTCGTGCCTGTGATAGAGAAGATCGTGACATGGATGGTCCCGTCCCCGAAGGGCGAAGAAGAGATATTCCGCCTGCAGTACATCAACGCCGGACCTCTGAGCACCGCGGAACTTTCCCTGAAGGAATCCCAGCAGGAAATAATCCATTTCGGCCAGATCTGCCGCAAGGGGCTCGGCTATGTGCGTGAAGCCATCGGCGCGAAGACGGAAGAAGAGTTCGACAAGGTCAACGAGAAACTGGTCAAGTACGAGCAGATCACAGACCGCATCGAATACGAAATCGCCTCCTATCTCGGAGAAGTATCCAAGGGCAAGGTCGGCTCCGAGGCCCTCGCCAGGATCAAGGGCTCCTACCGCATCGTCGGAGAGATGGAAAGCCTCGGGGACTCCGGCGAAGCCATAGGCCGCATGCTGAAGCGCAGCTGGTCCCGCCGTAAGGTCTTCACCGCGGAGATGCACTCCAAGATGGACAGGATGATAGACCTGGTCGATGCCGCATACGAGGTCATGATCGCCAATCTCTCCATTCCGGTCCACGAAATCAGCGACATCAGCAACGCCACGCAGGCGGAAGTCGCCATCAACGACCTGCGCGACACCCTGCGCGAAGAGCATCTGAACAACCTCGAAAAGCCCGAGTACCAGTACGAGACAGGCGTCTTCTACATGGACATCATCAGCGAGCTCGAGAAGATGGGAGACTTCATCATCAACGTTTCCCAGACCCTTATCACCGAAAGGAATGAATAAGCCCGGCCTTCTCTTCCTGTGCGTGCTTGCGCTTGTCTCCTGCGCCCCGAAAGGGCGGAAGGCGGCTGAGCCCAGGCATATCCAGGAGGTGAAGATACCGAGCGTCTACAGCAGCGACGAGGAAAAGGCCGATTATGCCCTGGCCCATTACTGGGACGGGCTGCTGCTCGGGGACGGGCAGACCGACACGGCGATGATACTGGGTGTCCCCAAGGCTGAAGTGGAGCAGAGGATGGCCAACTACACCCTCTTTCTGACCCAGGTCCCCCTGCAGAAGGCCAGGGGCAGCGTCCGGGGATTCTTCAACGCCATCGAAAAGAAGCATGCGGCCGACACGTCGTCCCATCTTCTCCCGGCCATGGAGAAGATAGTGACCCACTATCTCTACGACCCGAATTCGCCGATGCGCAACGAAGACCTTTACCTGCCCTTTGTCAGCCGCCTCGCCGAATCTGAATTTACGGCCGCGAACATGAAGCCGGCCTACCGGCACGATGCGCAGATGTGCTCCCTGAACCAGTACGGCCAGCAGGTCCCCGACTTCAAGTTCAGGACCCTGAAGGGCCGCACGATGCATCTGTACGGGGTCAGGGCCCGGTACACCATGCTCTTCTTCTCGAATCCCGGCTGCCACGCCTGCAAGGGCATCATTGAGGAAGTCATGGGCGATCCCGTCATCCCGGGAATGCTCTCGGACGGGACCCTTGCCGTCGTCAACGTCTACATCGACGAGGACCTCGACGCGTGGAAAGCCTATGCCCCGACCTATCCCGAAAGCTGGTACAGCGGCTACGATCCCGACTACATCATACGCCAGGACCTCCTTTTCAACGTCAGGGCCATCCCTTCCCTGTATCTGCTGGATGCGGAAAAGAGGGTGATCATGAAGGACGCCCCGACGGAGAACGTCCTTCGTTTCATGGACAACATCGCAAAAGAAAGATAATATGAAAATCCAACGCAAACTGTGGCAGAGGCTTCCTTCCGGGAAGGCCGTGTACAAGTACAAGATCACCAACGCCAGCGGCGCTTATGTGGAACTGTGCAACATAGGGGCGGGAATAGTCTCGATCAACGTGCCCGACCGTAAGGGCCGTCTCGGCGACGTCGTCCTCGGCTACCGCAAGGCGTCGGACTACATAGGCGACGGACCCTGCTCCGGGAAATGCCCCGGCCGCTATGCCAACCGCATCGCGAAGGGCCATCTTGAGATAGGAGGGAAGGTCTACAATCTCCCGATAAACAACGGCCCGAACCACCTGCACGGCGGCCCCGAGGGCTTCCAGAACCAGGTCTGGGACTCCCGCAAGCACAAGGACGGCGTCGAATTCAAGTACGTCGCGGCTGACGGCGAGATGGGCTATCCCGGCGAAATGGTCGTCGTGGCCCGTTACGAATGGACCGAGAACAACGAACTCCGCCTGACCTTCCGCGCCCGCACTGCCGCGGAGACCGTGGTGAACCTGACGAACCACGTCTATTTCAACCTCGAAGGCAAGGGCAGCGTCCTGCGTCACTGGCTGAGGCTGAACGCATCCGAATACCTTCCCACGGATCCTACCCTCATCCCGGTCGGCGAGCCCGAGCCCGTCCACGGCACCCCGATGGACTTCCGCAAGCCCAAGACCCTCGGCAGGGACATCCGCAAGCCCTTCCCCGCCCTCGAGTACGGCAAGGGCTATGACGCCTGCTACGTCCTCGACGGATGGTGTCCCGGCCAGCTGCAGGAAGCCGCGGAACTCTGCTCCATGCGCAGCGGCCGCAATGTCAAGGTGTTCACGACCCAGCCCGGCCTGCAGGTCTATACCGGCAACTGGCTCGAAGGCTGCCCCGTGGGCAAGAAGGGACGCATCTGGCATGACTACGGCGCCGTCGCGCTGGAGTGCCAGCACTTCCCCGACTCCCCGAACAAGCCGTCCTATCCTTCGACCGTGCTCAGGCCCGGCAAAACCTTCCACGAGGCCATAATCTTCGCATTCGGAACAATATGAAGCAATACCTCGACCTGCTGCAGGAAATAATGGACAAGGGTGTGGTCAAGACGGACCGCACCGGAGTCGGGACGAAGAGCATCTTCGGCCACCAGATGCGTTTCGACCTCTCGGAAGGCTTTCCCCTGCTGACCACGAAGAAAGTCCATCTCAAGTCCATCATCTACGAGCTCCTGTGGTTCATCAGCGGCGACACGAACGTCAAGTACCTGCAGGACCACAAGGTCACTATCTGGGACGAGTGGGCCGACGAAAACGGCGACCTCGGGCCCGTCTACGGCCACCAGTGGCGCTCCTTCCCCAAGCCCGGGGGAGGCTCCGTGGACCAGCTTGCGCAGGTGATAGACCAGATACGGCACAATCCGGATTCCAGGCGCATGCTCGTCTGCGCATGGAACCCCGGCGAGATAGAGCAGATGGCCCTTCCTCCCTGCCACTGCCTCTTCCAGTTCTACGTGGCCGACGGGAAGCTCAGCTGCCAGCTCTACCAGCGCAGCGCCGACACCTTCCTGGGCGTCCCATTCAACATCGCTTCGTATGCCCTCCTCACGATGATGATAGCGCAGACCTCCGGCCTTCAGCCCGGCGAATTCATCCACACGACGGGCGACACGCACATCTACCTGAACCATTTCGAACAGGTCCGGGAGCAGCTTTCCCGCACTCCCCGTGCCCTTCCGAAGATGGAAATCAATCCGGACGTCAAGAGCGTATTCGACTTCAAGTACGAAGACTTCACCCTCACGGGCTACGACCCCTGGCCCGCGATCAAAGCTCCTGTAGCAGTATGAAGAAATGCATCATAGTGGCCGTGGCCGACGACTACGGCATCGGAGTCAAGGGAGACCTTCCCTGGCACATCTCCGAAGACCTGAAATACTTCAAGGAAACCACACGCGGATACCCCGTCATAATGGGCCGCACGACCTATTTCTCGCTTCCTTTCAGGCCCCTGAAAGGGCGCAAGAACATAGTGCTCAACCTCGGCGGAGAGCCCATTCCGGAGGTCTGCTGCGTCTATTCCTTCGACGAAGCCTTCGCCGAAGCGGAGAAGGAAGGCAAGGACAAGTGCTTTGTCATGGGCGGAGCTTCCGTCTACCGCGCGGCCCTGCCCATGATGGACGAACTGTACATAACCCATGTCCACACTATTGTGGACGGGGCTGATGTCTTCTTCCCCGAGATCGACCCGGAAGTCTGGGAGGAGGTCAGCCGGAGCGAGACGCACACGGATCCGGAGACGGGTTATCGTTTCGAATTTGCGGTCTACAGGAAAAGATAGCCGCGCTCCGCAGCCCTGGGAAGAGGCTTCGTATCTTCCGTTGGTAGTGTAATATGGAACAGAAAAGAGAAAGGTTCGGCAGCAGGATGGCCGTCATCTACGCGATGGCGGGTTCTGCCATAGGGCTCGGCAATATCTGGCGCTTTCCCTACATGGTCGGGGAGCACGGCGGCGCTGCGTTCATCCTTGTGTACATACTTGCCACGCTGGTGGTGTCCCTTCCCATATTCATTGCCGAAGTCGCGCTTGGTCGGAGGAGCCGCACCGGCGCGGACGGGGCCATGAGCAAGCTCCGCCCCGGGACCCGCCGATGGAACTTCGCGGGGGCCCTGGCCATCTTCATACCCCTTCTCATCTCCTCCTATTACAGCGTGATCGGGGGATGGTCCCTCGAATATCTCGGAAAATCCATCACCGGCGCCTTTGTGAGCACGGATCCGGAGAACATTCCGGGCATCTTCGACGCCTTCATCTCGTCCGTATGGGGGCCCCTGCTGGCGCACCTTCTTTTCCTTGCGGCCTGCGCCGCCGTCGTGGCCCTCGGGGTCAAGGCCGGAATCGAGAAATTCAGCAAGCTATGCATCCCGGTACTGTTCGTCCTGATAGTCGCGATGTGCATATATTCCGTGACGCTTCCGGGCGCTTCAGTCGGGGTGAAATACCTCCTGACTCCCGATTTCAGCCAGCTCACGCCCCGCTCCCTTGCCTTTGCCCTCGGGCAGAGTTTCTTCTCCCTGTCCCTCGGGATGGGAGCCATCGTGACCTACGGATCCTATGTCAGCGGGAAGGAAAACATAGTCGTTTCGAGCGCCGGGACTTCAATCTCGGACCTCCTTTTCGCGCTGCTTGCCGGGATGGCCATAATGCCTGCCGTCTTTGCCGCCGGAATCGAGCCTGGAGCCGGTCCGGGGCTTATTTTCCAGAGCGTTCCCTACATCTTCTCCTCGATGGGCGCGGCGTCTCCCGTGATCAGCGCCGTATTTGCGGTGGTGTTCTTCCTTGCCGTGGTTATGGCTGCGATGACCTCCTGCATCTCCCTTCTCGAAGTCGGGGTGTCCTGGCTCCAGGAAAAGAAAGGTCTTGCCCGCTGGAAGGGCTGCCTGCTGCTCTTCGTGCTCTGCGGGGCCGTCGGGGTGCTCTGCTCCCTTTCCTTCGGGCCCCTGTCCTCGTTCAAGGTCGCCGGAATGGGCATCTTCGATCTCTGCGACTGGACGGCGTCCAACATACTCCTGCTGATCCTGGCCTTCCTTACGACTGTCTTCGTCGGCCATGTCCTCAGCCGGGACGAGGTCCGGGACGAGATCACCAACCACGGGACCGCGAACCTGCGCATCTTCCCGCTGATCTATTTCCTCATCAAGTGGGTGGCCCCGCTGTTCATCCTGCTCATCTTCATCACCAATTTTATCCTGTAGCATGGCGGCGCAGAGGGAGCACTTCGGCAGCGGAATGGCGGCCGTGATGGCCATGGCGGGGTCTGCGATAGGCCTCGGCAATATCTGGCGCTTCCCTTACGTGGTCGGCCAGAACGGAGGCGCGGCCTTCATCCTCGTCTATCTCCTTTGCATGGTCTTCCTCTCGCTTCCCATCTTCCTTTCTGAAGCCATAATCGGGCGCAGCACGCATTCTTCGACCTTCGGGGCCTTTGGAAAACTCGCGCCCGGTTCCGGATGGAAATGGATAGGCACGCTGACCATAATCACTCCACTGATAATCCTGTCCTACTACAGCGTCGTCGGGGGCTGGTCCATAGGATTCCTGTATGAATCCGTGGTCATGGGCTTTTCGGGCGCGGGTGCGGACGGACGCTTCGGCGGCTTCATCTCTTCCGTCGGAGGGCCGCTTGTCTGTCATACGCTGTTCCTTGCGCTGACGGCCGCCATCGTGCTTGGCGGGGTGAAGTCCGGGATCGAGCGTTTCAACAAGATGTCGATGCCGCTGCTGTTCGTGCTTATAGTCATCATCGCCGTCTATTCCATCTCCCTTCCGGGAGCCTCCGCCGGGGTGAAATACCTTGTCAAGCCCGATTTCAGCCTGCTCACCCCGAAATCCTTCGCCTACGCTATGGGCCAGGGCTTCTTCTCCCTTTCGCTCGGCGTCGGGACCATACTGACCTATTCTTCCTACATGAAAAAGGAGGAAAGCATACTCCGCACCGGGGTGGGAACGGCCGGATTCGACCTGCTTTTCGCGCTTATAGCCGGCTTCGCGGTGATGCCCGCGGTTTTCTCCGCCGGAATAGAACCCGGGGCCGGACCGGGGCTGATTTTCGAGACATTGCCATACATCTTCGGAAAGATGGGCGCAGCCGCACCGGCAGCCAGCCGGGCCGTATCCATACTCTTTTTCCTCACCATAGTCATCGCGGCCCTCACTTCGTCCATTTCCATGTTCGAAGTCGGGGCGGCCTATCTTGTAGAGGAGAAGGGGATGTCCCGCCGCAAGGCTGTCGCCGTGATTTTCACCGGGACATGGGCGCTCGGGGTGCTCTGCTCCCTGTCCTTCGGTCCGCTCGGGGACTTCCATATCGCGGGAAAGACCATATTCAACTTCTGCGACGCCCTGACGTCCAACTTCCTCATGACCTTCGGGGCCCTGCTCTTCGTGCTCTTCGTCGGCTGGAAAATGGACAGGGAGACGGTCCGCAGTGAATTCACGAACGGGGGAGCGCTCCCCCTCAGCCGGTTGCTCTTCAAGCCCGTGATGTTCCTTATCCGCTGGGTCGCTCCGGTGGCCATAGTACTGATCTTCATAACCAACCTGCTATGAACGCGACGGTGAACACTTCCTGCAAGAAATGCGGCGCTCCGCACGAGATGCCGGCATATTCATCCATCGATATAAGCGCCGACCCCTCCCTGAAGGAAAAGGTCCTTTCCGGGGAACTGTTCACCTGGACCTGCCCTTCATGCGGGACGGTGAACCTTGTGAAGTATCCGTTCATGTACCACGACCCTGCGCAGAAACTGCTCCTGGTCCTTTCGGACGCCGCCCTGAAGGCTGAGTCAGTGCCGGAAGGCTATACTGCCCGCAGGGTGCGCAGTGTCGGGGAGCTGATAGAAAAGATCAAGATTTCCGACGCAGGGCTGGACGACGTCGCGGTCGAACTGTGCAAGTTCGTGACCCTGCAGGAGATGGGAAAAGAAGCCGCCCTTCGCTTCCTGAAAACGGAAGTGGCGGACAACGAACTGATTTTCACCTATCCCGAAAAAGGGGAGATGCAAATGCTTTCGGTCGGATTCAACGTCTATGAAGACGCCTGCCGCATCCTCTCCCGCCACGAGGCCCTTCGGCCCTCCGGCCTCGAACTTGTCGATGCCGCCTGGCTCAGGTCCTGGCTCGGCTAGGGGCCAAAAACGGGAGTAAACTCTTCTAGTCGCGGAAGTTGCGCGAGGCGAAGGGCAAGGAAAGGCGAAGGGCCGTGTGCCAGTACTCCCAGTTATGGACGCCGTTGCGCACGCGGAGTTCGCTCTTGATTCCCGCGGATTTCATCTTGCGGTGCAGCTGCACGGAAAGGTCCAGCAGGCTGTCGTCGTCGCCGCAGTCGATGAACCAGCGGACGGTCTTAAGCTGCTTTACCGTGGCCTTGTCGGCGTTGTCCATAAAATCCAGGGCCGAGTGCTCACGCACTGCCTTGCAGGTGTGGAAGAAGCAGTCTTCCTCCTTGTGATTCCGGCCCACGTGACCCTTCTCGTCGAGCCATGCGCTCATCGCATAGCAGCTTGAGAAGGCGTCCGGATGGCGCTGGCAATAGACAGTGCTTCCGCCGCCGCCCATGGAAAGGCCCATGACAGCGCGCCGGCCCTTGGACCCGCCGCAGTTGTATTTTTTCTCGGCCTGGGGGATGAGCTCGCTGAAGAAGAAATCCTCGTAGTTCCATCCCGGCATGTTGAAATAGCCGTTCCAGACGTGGTGGATGTCATGTCCGCCGGCGTTGGGCATGATGATGACCATCTCGCAGGCTTCGCCGGATGCGATCAGTTCGTCGGCCACGGCCTTGACCCCGCCTCTGGTGTCCCAGTCCGAGTAGTTGCCGTAGAGTCCGTGGAGAAGGTACACGGCCGGATAAAGTTTTTTCGAGTCGTAGCCGGCAGGGAGATAGACGTTGTACTTGACCTGTGCGCCGAGAACGGCGCTGCTGAGGCTGTCCGTGACGATGCGGCTCCTGGCAGGAGCGGCCGCGGCCGCCTGGAATGTCAGGACGGCCGTAATCAGAATGAGGAAAAGGCGTTTCATATCAGTGGTTTACCAACCGAATTGGAATCGTATATCCATGGGGATGTGCGCGCGCTGCAGGGCGGCGAAGTCCAGCAGCAGGGATTCTGCGGTCGTGCCGTAATCCCTGATGAGGGCGGAGGCGGCAGCCTTGTCCCCGGTAGCCTGGATGGTGAGGATGCGCGTGGCGAGTTCCCTTACGGCCTGCTCGGCCTTGTCGAAATCCACCAGGTAATGGCCGCTGCGGTCGATGGAGAAGGCCTGCTTCTCTTTCATCCAGTTATAGATGATGATGTTCGACAGACCGAGAGCCGCCGCTTCGCCGAAGCGCGAAGAGCGGATATTGGCAATCACGAAGGTCGTGATGGCGTCTTCCCTGCTCATGAGGGGATCCATCTGCCCGTCGGCGATGAGCTTGAGGTTGAGGAAGAGTCCGAGGACGTCTCCCTTGATTTCTTCGACCGTGAGGGCCTCGTCGCCGAGGGCCTCATCGACAGTCCCGTTTCCATTCACTGTCTGCTTCACTCCGAGTCCGTGCGCCACTTCCCTCATGGCCGTGTTCCAGAAGAAGGCCTTGTTGTCGAGGTAGATGCTCTGTTCGCGGGCGAGCAGAAGCCTTCCGGCGGGAAGGATGATCTTCGAGTACTTCGCGTCGATCACGTTGCAGAGGATGGCGGTGCGGGTGCCTTTCTCGGCCTGAACGACGGCGTCATAGGGCAGGTTGACGGCTATTTTCTTGATTCCGGCGTTGGCGTTGCCTGCGCAATAGACGAGGTCGTATGCGTAGATGGTCGAGCCCGTTCCGGGGGCGAAGGTCTTGTAGGCGGGATCGCAGGGAAGGGCCTCCTGCAGGGCGGGAATCATCCCGGTGAAGCCGCTGATCTCGGAAGTCAGGTTGAGGTTCTTCAGCAGGACGTAGGACTCGTACGAGGTCTTGATGCCGTAAAGGCGGTCGTCTTCGTTCTCCTGGGGGCCTATGATGAGGTCCATCTTGCTGTCGTCCATCGAGAGCCACTGGAGGTCACTGACGCGATAGTCGTCGGACTGGAGGGCGTCGATTTTCGAGAGCAGGTAATCGCGGACGCTCTGCTTGATGGTGTAGTTGGCCGCGGTGCGCAGGTAATCCACGATCTTGGAGATTTCGGGCTTGAAGGCATCGTGGTACCACTCTGCTTTCAATTTCCCGTCATCGCCCCTTCTTATCATCGTATAGGGGCTGTTCTTTGCGGGATCCTCGAAGGCTGCGAACTCTTCCGGCGTCATGTCCTCCGGATAGAAAGCCGCGCCGAGGGGCCTCTCGCCGTAACCTTCCACGAAGCTCTGTCCGTCGATGCGGTTCCAGGGACCGTAGTTCACGGTCGCGAATACGCGCTGGGCGTTGGTGGGAAGGGAAGCCATCAGGTTCTTGTCGCCGAAATTCTGCTTCCAGTAGATGTTGTCCACTTCGTCCGAGGCCAGCTTGAAGTAGTTGAGTACCTCGCGGCCGTTGTCCGAGATGCCCTCGAAGAAGGAAGACCCGATCGAAATGTTGGCGTATGCGTCAAGTTGTTCCTGTACCTGGTCGCGCCCGGAGTTGCAGCCGGCCGCCAGGGTCAGGACACCGAGAAGGGGAATCAGAAGTTTTTTCATCATCAGTCTTTTTATAATGGCCGTCATGCGACGGCGAAAAGTATCATCAGTTGGGCGACCAGCACCCTCAGGAACATGGTCAGGGGATAGACGGTCGCGTAGTTTACGGAAGGATAGTCGGTGCCGTAGGTGTCCTGGGCGAAGGCGAGTGCGGCGGGGTCCGTAGTTCCGCCGGCGACGAGGCCGCAGATCTGGTAGAAGTTGACCTTGAAAGCAAACCTGGCCAGCAGGGCTATGGTCAGAACGGGGACAACCGTGATTATGAATCCGTACAGTATCCACCAGAAACCGCCAGCGAGAAGGGACGAAACGAAGGATTCTCCGGCTCCGAGGCCGACGGCCGCGAGGAAGAAGCTGATCCCAAGTTCGCGTATCATCATGTTGGCGCTGACGGTGGTGTAGGTTGTGATTTTCCACTTGGGCCCGAAATGGCCGAGAAGTATCGCTATGATGAGCGGACCTCCGGCAAGGCCGAGCTTGACGGGCTGGGGTATGCCGGGGAAATGGAAGGGAATCGATCCGAAGATCACGCCCACGGCTATGCCGAACAACAGGGGAATCAGGTTCGGACGGCGGAGAAGGTCGGGCTTGTTGCCGACTATCTTCGTGACCTCCTTTATGCCCTGCTCCGTGCCCACGACCTGGATGACGTCTCCGACCTGCAGGATGAGGTTGGGCCTGGCAACGAGCTCGATGCCGCTCCTGAGGACCCTTGTGACCTGGACTCCGAAGAGGGCGCGGAAGTTGAGCTGGCGCATGGTCTTGCCGTTGACGTCGTGGTGGGTGACGGTAAGGCGCTTGCTGACGAGACGATCCTCGTGGATGACCCAGTCGTTGAGGTGCATGGGCACTTCCTCGCCGAAGATGATGCGTATTCCGTCCACCTGGTCCTGGGAAGTCACCAGAAGGACCCTGTCCCCTTTTTCGAGCACCGTTTCAGGGCCCGGGATCGAGATGACCCCGTCCCGCATGATTCGGGACACGACGAACTTGTCGGAGCGGTCCCCGATAACGTCGGCCAGCCTTTTGCCGAAGATGGCGGGATTCTCGACTTCGCAGTGCATCCTGCGCGCGGCGTTGGCGGCTGCAGGATCGTCCTTGTCGAGTTGCTCGCGCTCCTTGTCCAGGTTCACGCGGAAAAGGGGCTTGATGAGCATCAGGATGAGGATCACTCCGAGCACGCCAAGGGGGTAGGCCACGGCATAGGAGGACGCGAGGGCAGCGGCATCGAGGTTGGCGACGGCCGGATCGCAGCCTTCTTCAAGCAGGACGTCCGTCAGGGTGTGCTGCGCGGCGCCGAGGCCCGGGGTGTTCGTGACGGCCCCGGACATGACTCCGACCATGGTCTCCAGCCTTTCGCCGGTGACGAGGTGTATGGCCACGGTCACTATCACGGCCATCAGGACCAGCCCGGTGGCCAGCAGGTTCAGCTTGACCCCTCCGGAGCGGAAGGACTGGAAGAATCCGGGACCCACCTGCAGGCCTATGGAGAACACGAACAGGATCAGCCCGAAATCCTTCATGAAGGCGAGGACCGTAGGGTCCGCCCGAAGCCCGAAATGGCTCATGATTATGCCAAGGAACAGGATCCAGGTAGAACCTATCGAGACGCCTTTTATCTTGAAGCGCCCCAACCACAGCCCGGTCGCGATGACGACGGCGAACAACAGGATGCTATGGGCGATGCCTGTTCCTAAAAACAGTTCTTTCATACACTAATCTTAAAACGCGCGCAAAGGTAACACTTTTTCGCGTCAAAAGATAATCAAACCGCGGACCTTGTGAATTCCGGCTGCCTTCCTATTTCACGGCGGCCTTCTGGAAATAGTCCATGCGCTGCTTATCCACCGCCTTGTGGCTGCGGTCCATGTAGCCGCTGTGGGGACGCTGGAAGGTCACGATCGTGACGGGGGTCTTGACCGTGTTGAGAGCCGCGAAGAGGTTGGCCCCGGGGCAGGTGAAATCGAACAGTCCGATCTCGCACCAGATGTCAGCCTTCGTGCGGTAGAGCCACGCGGCAGGGTCCATGTAAGGGGAATACTTCTGCGTCGATTCGGGGTATTTCCTCATCGTATACGGCCAGGAAGCCGTGCGGCCCTGCAGGCTCCCTCCCTGGTCGATTCCGGCGGGGACCGTGAGGATGGCCGTGGTCACCCTCTTGTCGAGCACCGAAAGGACAGCGCTCTGGTAGCCTCCCTGGCTGGAACCGCTGACTATGACATGCTTTCCGTCCCAGAGCGGGTCCTTCGTGAGATAGTCCAGGGCGCGTATCGCGCGCAGCATCATCCATTTGAAATAGTAATCTTCCAGGCCGTCCGGCTCGCGGCTGGAATAGCCTTTGAGAAGGCCGCTCGAAAGTTCGTCATAGTATGCTTTCGGCTGGTCGTCGAGCATGCCATGGGCGTTGAGGTCCATGGCGAGGGCCCCGCCTTCGACGCAGTCGGCATAATACAGGGCCGTCCTTGCCTGCGACGGGGAGCCGGGAGTACCTGCGGCGTGCAGGTAGAGGATGATGGGAAGGGTCCCCTTCTTCGCGTCCTTCGGATGGGCGACGTAGGCGCGGGCCGGAGCGGGTCCTACGCAGTTGATATCGACATGGCGCACCAGGAAGCCGTCTTTTTCGGATTCTTTCGTGACATCCACCTTCATTTTCATCTTGCGCATCTTCTTGATTTCCTTGTTCCAGAATCCGAGAAAATCCGCCGGCTCGCTGAAGCCGACCTTGAATTCTTCGGGCGCCACGATGACGCCGGCGAAGGCGTTTCCTGTGCCTTCAGCCTTGAATTCGCGCGGCTTGACATCGTCCGTCACTTCGAAAACGTACTGGACGCTTTCGTCGAACACGCGTTCATACAAAAGATTCTCGCCTTCATGCAGGACAATGTCGCTCTTGGACTCTTCGTTCCACTGCGTCCAGCGCATCACCTTGAAGACAAGGGGCTTCCCGGGCACGGCCTTCACGTCGGCCCAGACCCTCACGGTGTCCCCCTTTGCGTAAATGCCGTCTGCATGATTGGTCCTCAGGATCACGTTGTCGCGCACCGGCTGTGCCGCTGCCGCCAGGGCCAGCGCCAGGGCTGCGCCCAAAAGAAAGAATTTGCGTTTCATATTCCACGAAGATAATCATTTTGCCCGACATGGAAAAGCAGAACAACAATTTTCAGGGGCCGGCATGGATTTCCGCCGTTTTATGTATATTTGGTGTCGGGTAAACTATAATCGATGAAGAATTTTCTCGCATTCGACTGCGGAGCCACGTCCGGGCGTGCCATGCTGGCGACCTTCGACGGCGACGGCTTCCGCATGGAAGAAGTATACCGCTTCCCGAACCAGACGCTCCGTATGGGAAACAAGTTCTATTGGAACGTCTATTCCATCTATGAGCATTTTGTAAAATGCATCGACGGGCTGCAGGCCCGCGGGATCGGGATCGACTCCATAGGCATCGACACATGGGGCGTGGATTTCGGCTGCATAGGGCCCGACGGGTCCATTCTGGGCCTTCCGCGCGCCTACAGGGACCCCTACACCGCGGGAGTGCCGGAGAAGGTATTCGGAATCATACCGCGCGGGGAACTTTATGCCGCCACGGGTATCCAGATAATGGACTTCAACACGGTTTTCCAGCTTTATGCCCAGACGCTCGAAGGCGGGACGGCCCTCCGTGAGGCCGACTGCATCCTTTTCATGCCGGACCTGCTTTCGTACATGCTGACAGGGAACAAGGTCTGCGAATACACGGACGCCTCCACTTCCGGGATGATGGACCAGAATTCCAGGCAGTTCGACAAGGCGCTGCTGGAAAAGCTAGGCATCCGGACCGACGTGCTGCTGCCCATAGTCCAGCCGGGGACGCGGACAGGCCGGTACAAAGGCATTCCCGTGGTAAGCGTCGCCGGGCACGACACCGCTTCGGCCATAGCCGCCGTCCCCGCTGAAGACGGGAATTTCGCCTACCTTTCGAGCGGGACATGGAGCCTTATGGGCATCGAGGTACCGTCACCCATCATAAATGCGGAATCGGCCAGGCAGAATTTCACTAACGAAGGCGGGATAGAAGGCACCACCAGGTTCCTTAAGAACATCACCGGCATGTGGCTTCTCGAGCAGTGCCGCAAGGTCTGGAAGGCCGGAGGGAAGGACTACAGTTATTCCCGGCTTGAGGAAATGGCCCTTTCGGAAAAAGATTTTTCCGGACGGATAGACCCGGACGATCCCCGCTTTGCCAACCCCTCGGACATGGTGGAAGAGATATGCGGAGTGATAGGGAAGGTCTCCGACGCCCGTATCGTGTCATGCATCTTCCACTCACTTGCAGACTGCTACAAGGGCGTGCTTGACAAGCTGTGCGCATTTGCGCCGTTCCCCATAGAAAGACTCCATGTCATAGGAGGCGGCAGCGCCAACGCCCTTCTGGACCAGTGGACGGCCGATGCGGTCGGTATCCCTGTGGTGGCAGGCCCCTCCGAGGCCACGGCCATAGGCAACGTGATGATGCAGGCAAAGGCCGCGGGACTGATCCGTGACCGCTGGGAAATGCGCAGGATGATAGCGAAGACGGCGGAACTCAAAACTTATATGCCGTTATAAAGTATTCCGATAAGACATTAAAGCGACAGTGATATGAGCGTTTTGGATAACAGGCCGACCCTCAGGGCCGAAATCGACCGGGTCGCCGAGGTCGCGTCCTACCTCTGGATGAAGGGATGGGCCGAACGTAACGGCGGCAACATAACCATAAACATTACAGACTCGGTGGACGATTCCATGCGGTCGATGCCGGCCGTTTCCGAGGTCCGCGGCATAGGCATGACCCTTCCGCACATAAAAGGCTGCTGGTTCTATTGCAAGGGGACGGGCAGGCGTATGCGTGACCTGTCGCGCCGTCCCATGGAAAACGGCTCCGTCATCCGCATCCTTCCGGACTGCGCCAGCTATGAAATAGTCGCCGACGCTCCCGTCGCTCCCACCTCGGAACTGCCTTCCCACCTGGCCGTGCACGATTATCTTCTGGCCAAGGGCTCCCCGTACCGGGCCTCCCTGCATACCCATCCCATCGAACTTGTGGCCCTGACCCATAGCCGGAAGTGGATGGAAAAGGACGCCGCCACCCGCATGCTCTGGTCCATGATTCCGGAGACGAAGGCTTTCTGCCCGCGGGGCCTCGGCATGGTCCCGTACATGCTCCCCTCCTCGAAGGAACTTGCGGAAGCGACCATAAGGACGCTGGATGAGGATTACGATGTGGTCATGTGGGAAAAACACGGAGTCTTTGCCGTGGATGTCGATATCATGGCCGCCTTCGACCAGGTCGATGTCCTCAACAAGGCCGCGCAGATCTATATTTCTGCAAGGAACATGGGCTTTGAGCCGGAAGGCATGACAGACGCCCAGATGAGGGAGATGTCCGAAGCCTTCGGCCTGCCGAAGTAATCATAGGATCCCGAGTTCCCGCGCCTGGTTCACCAGCTCCGCGGTGTTGGCCGCGTCGAATTTCGCAAGGAGTTTCTTTCGGTACCATTTTATGGTTTCCTGGCTCAGTCGCAGGGCTTCTGCGATCTGGGGAGTGGTGTAGCCTTTTGCGAGGAGGTCCAGGATCTCCTTTTCCCTGTCGGACAGACGGGGCTTTTCTTCTCCGGCGTGAGTCATCTCGCCTATGGTTTCTTCCAGTACGGCGGAGACCTCGGCCTGCTGCTTCTTGCTCGCGCGCAGTTTCCCTGCCAGCAGAAGCGATCCGGCGGCGAGAAGCGCAATCAGCGCCAGGCCTGCGATCATCATCAGCAGTTCTTTCCTTTGGGCCGTCAGGGCTTCCGACATGTACTCGTAGTTCTCTTTCGTGAAGACCAGTTCTTCCTTCTCATGGGCCGAGAAATACTCATCGGCCTCGTGGAGATACCGCAGGGCTTTCCAGGTGCGGCCTTTTTCCATGTAGACCCTTCCCAGACCTTTCCGGGCCATGGCGGTCATGAGGGAATCCCCCTGCCCGTAGTGCAGCGCCTTCCCATAGGCCTGGACGGCCTTGCGGAGTTCGCCCTGCTCCGTCCATGTCTCGCCGATATTGTAGTACAGGACGGAGTTGCTCCGGTCCCACCCGTATTTGTCGAAGATTTCCCCGGCCCGTCCGTACCATTCCATGGCCTGCGGGATGGAATCCATCATGTTGTAGAGGTTGCCTATGGCCCCGTAGAGGGCAGAACGGGCATTGTCGATGTCCTTTTCCGTGTATCCGTCCGGGTTTATCGGGGATGTGGCTCCGCCGGCCATCCTGTCCACGGCGGCCAGGGCTTTCCTGTAGTAAACGAGGGAACTGTCATATTGCCCGGCGCCCCAGAAGCACTGTCCTATGTAGCGGGCGGCGTCCGAATTGGCTTCCTCCCAGCCTCTCGGCTCGGAAATGGAAAGAGCTTTGCGGGCATAGAAGATGCATTTTTCGCCGTTCAGGGCACTGTATCCCAGCATGAGGTCCCGGCAGGCCCGGTTGAGGGAGACAAGCTGCTGCGCGGAAGCCTCGTCGATGGCTTGCGGAGTCCATCTGCCAACTTCCCTTTCCAGGGAGTCCAGGTTGTGCCCGCGGTGGTCGTTGTACGCGGATGAAGGTGCGCAGACGGCTGCGGCCAGCAGGAAGGAGATGACTTTTCTTCTCATGGAACAAAAATAAAAAAATTCCGGCCAATCCTGCCAAATTCACCCCTTTAGGGTGGGTTTTGCCCCCCGAAAGGGTGGTGTTTAAGATGTTGAAATAGCCGAAATTTGCAAAAACGCATACTGCCACATGGAAGGAATAACAGCTAATAACATCAAGTTGACAGGGAGGGAGAAATCCATCCTGCAGGAAGTGGCCACCGGCCGGACGACTCCGCAGATCGCGGAGCATTTCGGGTTGAGTCCGGAGACGGTGAAGTGGTATCGTAAACAGCTGCTCGTCAAGTTCTCGGCAACCACATCCGCCGAAATGGTCCGGAAAGCCATACTCAATAAAATAATTTAAAGCCATACGTCTTATGAAAAGAATCGTTACAGTAATCCTTGCGCTGGTGTTGGCCTGTTGCGCCACCAGTGCGCAGAGCCTGCTGGACAGGCTGGGCGAACGGGCGAAGAATGCCGTCGAAAACAAGCTTGGAGAAAAGGTTGAAGGTGCGGTAAACAAAGCCGTCGACAAGGCCGCGGCCAAGGCGGAAAGCAAGATGAAGGGCAAGAAAGCGGGCGAAGCCGGGAAGGCCACCGAGCCAAAAGAAAAGGCCGCCCCGGAGAAACCCGTACAACAGGATAAACCCGTGCAAGCAGAAACTCCCGTGCAGCCGGCAAAGCCTGCCGGGAAGCCCGCCAGGGAGATCCAGGTTGCCTATGCGAAGACCGACTTTGTCCCCGGCGACGAAATATTCTTCGAGGATACGTTCGAGAACGAGCGGCTGGGAGAGTTTCCCCTGCGCTGGGACCTGCTTGACGGTTACGTGGAGACCGTTTCGCTTGAAGGCCGCAAGGTGCTTGCCTTCACCGACAACGGCCTCGGGAAGGTGATGCCCCTGATGAAGGACGACAAGTGGAACTGGCTGCCGGAGGTATTCACGGTGGAATATGATCTATATGTGGCTCCCATATCCGAGGATGGCGGTTCCGAACTCGGGGTCGAGCTGTGTTTGGGCATTCGCGGCGCGTCAGACTATTACAACGCTCCCAGCTATGTCTCTTTCAGATACAGGGAAGATGGCTCCTCCGCGATGCTCTGGTCGCTCAAGAAGCCGGGATCCGATTCCTGGATTTCCGGACAAAAGAATCTTGGACTCAGTCCATCGTTTGAAGATTTCAACGGGAAGGACAATCCCCTGAAGGCGGGGGCGTGGAACCACTTCGCCTTTTCTTTCAACAAGAGGGCTTTCAAAGGATATGTAAACGGCTTGCGCATCATAAACGTGCCGGCGATGGAGGCCCCGGGGTACCTGTATTTCAACAGCAGTACAAAATATCGCTTCAGCGGCATCAGCAACGTTCGTATCGCGCAGGGCGCCGTGCCCCTGTACGACCGCCTGATGTCAGAGGGCAAGATAGTCACCTACGCCATCACCTTCGAGACTGGCAAGGCCGATCTCAAGCCCGAGTCCATGGTGGAAGTCAACCGCATCGCCGCTCTCATGAAAGAGAATCCCGGCCTGGAATTCGAGGTCCAGGGCCATTGTGACGCCACCGGAAGCGACCGCGTGAACGATCCTCTGTCCCAGCAGCGCGCCGAGGCTATTGTCGCCGCCCTTGTCGATCTGGATATCGCCGGCGCCCGTCTGACTCCCGTCGGCAAGGGGTCCCATGAGCCCATAGCCTCCAATAGCACCGAGGAAGGCCGCGCCAAGAACCGCAGAGTTGAATTTGTAAAGAAGTGATATCATGAAAAAGATATTTGTTACCCTTTTCGCCCTCGCGGTGATGCTTCCCGCCGGGGCCCAGATGACCCCCGAGGCGGTGATGGGCATGACCCCGGACCTGCCTCCCACGTCCGCGCTCCTCGATGAATGGAAAGAGAATCACGATCCGTTCGCGCAGTCGTGGCCCGGCGCCGAAAAAATCCCTGCATTCGTGGAAGCGCACAGGGTAGCTCAGCAGCAGATCAGCGATATGATGGGCAAGACGCTGTCGCCTTCAATGAAGCGTGATGCGATGGCCGGAAAGGTGGCCGGAACGAACAAGACGGTGCAGCAGGTCGCCGGGATGAGCGAGGAGGAGGCCAAGGCCCTTGCCATGTCGACCATGAAGGGACGCCTGGGGAGTCTGGGCTTGAGCCAGGCCGATCTTGCGAAGATGCAGGGCGGAAATCTCAGCAAGGCGGACGAGCAGGCCCTGGCCAGCAAGATGTTCGCCGCCCAGACAGGAGGGATGACGATGAAGGATATCGAAGCCATGTCCAACATGACGGATGAGCAGAGGGCGGCCTTCATGCAGGAATCCGGCCTCGGAGAGTCCGTGACGGCCAAGATGAATGCCGACAAGGGCAAGCGCGCTTATTCCCAGAAGCAGTATCAGCTGGTTTCGGAGATGGCCGCCCTCGCCCAGAAGGAAAACGCCCTCCAGCAGAAGGCGATAGGGATGATAGATTCCGCCCGCAAGAATGGTCTGGCCCTTTTCGACGAGAAGTACCGGAAGGCGGATGCGGCCATCAGGGATGAAATCGCGGCGAATCAGATACCGGAAAAACCCGAGCCCGGATTTGACACTGAGGCGGCCCTGGCGCGTTTGAATGCGGCCAATCTCAAGTGGTTCCATAACATGAGCGCTTTCTACGCGGAATACATTCTCATTTACCGCAATGCCGTGGCAGGCGCCATGGACTGCTGCCGTGCCCAGCTTCTGCCCGTCAAGAAGCAGAGGCAGGAGATCATGGAGAAACTCTATGCCCTCACGGGGAGCGCGGAGTATGCACTCTCGGCCCAGATCCCGTTCGAGGCTTCTTCCCTGTATTTCGACCTGGCCGGGGAGATCGTGGACTACGACCTGGATGATGAACTGTTTAAAGAATAACAAGATGAAAAAAGCCTTATCCATCATTGCGGCAGCGGCCCTTCTGCTGTCTTGCGGCGGCAACGGCCGGCAGGGTAAAACGGAAAACGGGGGGAATGTCGAAAAGAAAAGCGCGAAAACCTCAATCTCCATAGGCGACAAGTTCGCCTTTGCAGGGCTGGAAAGCGACAGGCTTGTCCCGGATTTCGCCATTGAACTTAGCGAACTGGCCACTGATCCCCGCTCGGAGAGCAGGCCGAGGAAGGACGAAGCTTTCTTCTACACAGGCGCCGACATCAGTTCCGTTCCGGTGGCAAAGGTGCAGGCTTACCTGCAGGAAGTCTATGCGGCGGTCAAGAAAGCCGCCGACGGGGGAACCGTATTCCGCGCGAAAGGAATCTCCGGCGATGAGGTCGGGGAGGAAGTCACTTCCGCTCCAGTCATCGAAAAGCCTGCCGCGACGGTCATGTACCTGTACCGTTATGACGGGACCTGGTACAACATCACCGTCGGCCACAAAGCTTATTTCCGCAAGTTCAAGAAGGACTACGGCGAGAAATTCCTGGGTGTCGGCGTGAATGTACAGGAGAAACTGGGAGAGGTGATACATTGACCGCAGGATTTGCTTTACTCGGGGGAATCGGTTAATTTTGCAAGCGATGAACCTGAGAAAACCGTTGATCCTGAGTGTATGGGTGTTCGTGGCACTCGTCTCGTGCCGCGGCGTTGCCGACAAGGCAGGGTCCTGGCGGGAGTTGCTCTCGGAGAGCGACCGCCTGGCCACCATGCAGGATTGGGAACCAGCCACTGAATATGCCCTTAAGGCCTTGTCCGCGGGCGATTTGACAGATGGCGGCCGCTCCCTGTCCCTCAGCAGGCTGGCTGCACTTGACATCATGACCTGGCGCGATGCCCAGGGCTGGGAGCACGCCGTCGAGGCGGAGCGTCTAGCCAGGGCCGAAGGGACCGACACCCTGATTGCGGCCGCCCTGCTCCAGAAGGGCCGTCTGCAGCTCTGCGGGGCCATCACCGAGGGCGAGGCCCAGGATGCCGATGCGCTGCAGACCCTTCAGGAAGCCCTGTCCCTTGCATCCGGAAGTCCCGTTCTCCAGGCGGACATCCTCCTCCAGATAAGTCAGGCATACATCGGACTCAACCGCTTCAACGAGCCGATCGACCCGGCCTTATATGCCAAGGCGGGCGGCAGCATCGAGCAGGCCGTCGCCGTCTCGAAAGACCCATCCTTCCCCTCAAGGGCCTTGCCTTATTGGATGCGTTGGTACCGCCAGGGGGGAAAATGGCAGGATGGAATAGAATGTTGTCGGAAGGTGCTGGATGGACTTAAGGAGGATGATTACCTTATGCGGAGCCAGTGCTGGAACAACCTTGTGATGTTGTATTCCCAGGCTGGGGACATCCAGAATGCCGCATCCGCCCATCAACAGTACGTGTATGCGACGGAGTATTACATGCGTCAGAAGGCCGATGCCCGCCTGCAGGAGATGGAAACGCGCTACGAGACATCCCTCAAGGAAGCCAGCATCGCGCGGATGCGCATCTGGGTGGCCATGCTGATAATCCTCGTCGCCGCGCTCGTCGTGATAACGGTCATTTCACTGTTCTACATCCGGCGTATAGTCGCTTCCGACCGCGGGAAGGAGCAGCTCCTGCGCCTGATTTCCAAGGACTTCGCGCTGAATGACGTGTCACGTATCCCGGATGGGGCCTCCGTGCGTGCCCGGTGTGAGCAGCTGCTGGGAGAGGAAGACGGCTCGGTCGCGGACGACATCGCATCTTATATGGAGAACCTTGCCGAGGAGCGAAAGCGGAAAATCAGCAAGCTGGGTCTTACGGCCCGCGAACTCGAAGTCATACGTCTCAGCGCCGAAGGCCTTTCCGCCGCCGGAATCGCGGACAAGCTTCATATCAGCATCTACACGGTCAAGAACCACAAGCAGAACATCTACCAGAAGATGGATGTCCGCAACAACGTCGGGATGCTGCGGGCCGCAAATCAGCTCGGAATAGTCTAAAATAGTACTTTCGCACTATACATCTGATAACCATAATATCTATTTTCGCGGAAAGCGTTAAAATAGATTTATGAAAAAGATTCTTTCAACCTTCGCTGCCCTCGCAGCGCTCGCCATGACGGCCTGTACCGAGGAAGAGATCAATAAATTCCTCGCGGGGCAGGAAGTTCCCGCAACGGGAATTTCTTTTGACCAGCCTAGTTATGAAATGACTGTAGGCGAGACCCTGCAGCTCGTAGCCACCGTGACTCCCGAGAATTGCACCCAGAAGGTGGAATGGACTTCTCTCATGGAAGAGACCGCCACGGTAAAAGACGGCCTTGTAACTGCCCTGAAGGAAGGTATCGCTTCGATTTCGGCCAAGGTCGGGGAATACCAGACAGGATGCCGTATAATCATCCGCGCTGCAAGCAGCGGGAGCGTGGCGGCCGTCAGGCTCAACAAGACGGCCCTGCAGATGGAAATCGGCCAGAGCGAAGTGCTCATAGCCACGGTCCTTCCCGAGGATGCTGCGGATAAGACGGTCACCTGGAGCAGCACCAATCCCCGGGTTGCGGACGTCGTGCTTGGAGAGGGCTACGGCGCAGACGGCACCGTAGTGGTCGGTGGCAGGGTTACCGCCATCGCCGAGGGTGAGGCCGTCATCGAGGCCAAGGCCGGCAATGCGACCGCCACGTGTACGGTCAAGGTAGGCAAGGGTCAGGGCCAGGGCGGCAATGGCGAAGGGGACGGCAAGATCGAGGCTACCGAGATACAACTCAATAAATCGGAAATCACCGTCGTGACGGGCCTAAGCGAGCAACTCGAAGTCGTGAAGCTCCTGCCGGAGAACGCCACGGAGAAGACAGTTGTCTGGGAAAGCGACAACACGGAGATCGCCCTTGTCACGCCCCGTGACGCGACTGTCGACGGCGTCTTCTACAAGGGCGGAAGGGTCACCGGAAAGAATCCGGGCACTACCACGATCCGTGCGCTCGCCGGCGTGGCAAGGGCGGAATGCAAGGTGACCGTCACTTCCGGCGGCACCGTTACCATCGAGAGCATCACCATCGACCCTTCGTCTGTCAACCTTGCCGTAGATGAAGAAAAGATCCTGACAGCCGTCATCACTCCGTCCGGAGCCAAGGCGAATGTCGTGTGGCAGATCGACCAGCAGAAGATAGCCGCAGTCGGATCCATCGGCGAGAAGCAGGCCAAGGTACAGGGCCTTTCCGCCGGCAAGGCTACCGTCACTGCCATTGCGGGTGGCAAGAGCGCTACCTGCGAGGTCACGGTGACCGGCGGGTCAAGCGCTTCCGTGCCGGTGTCGTCCATCACCCTGGACAAGACCTCCCTTGAGATTGAAGTGGGCCAGTCCGCCCAGCTTACCGCTACGGTGCTGCCCGAAACGGCTACCGTCAAGAATATCATTTGGACCACTACGGAGCCTCGCAAGGCGTATGTAAACGGCGGCCTTGTCACGGGATACGGTGTTTGTGAGGCCACGATTACGGCCACGAGCGTGAGCAACCCCGAAGTGTCGGCTACCTGCACGGTAAAGGTGAAAGCCGCCGGAAGCAGCAGCGGGGAAACGGGGATCGAGGCGGTCGATCTGGGCCTTCCGAGCGGGTTGAAATGGGGCTCCATGAACGTCGGCGCTTCAACACCGGAGGGTTATGGCAACCACTACGCCTGGGGAGAGACTGGTCCCAAAACAAGTTATTCGCTATCCAACTATAAGTATAAACCGTACTCAACTGCCGAACTCACACTGTATCCCAAGTACGAGACCAAGCTCGGAGGCGACAGGAAGACTGTCCTGGAAGCCGCAGATGATGCCGCGAGCGTGAACTTCGGAGACGGTTGGCGTATGGCCACCTTCAGTGAGTGGAAAGAACTGCGCGAAGAGTGTACTTGGACATGGACGACACGGAACAGGGTCAATGGGATGCTGGTGACAGGCCCGAACGGCAAGAGCATCTTCCTTCCCGCTGCCGGCGTCTATAAGAGTTCCAAGGAAAACCAGGGCAACTACGGCAGCTACTGGACTTCCTCGCTTGCGGAAGCAGAGGGAACGGCGCACGCCGTGGATTTCATCTCCAATGACAAGACCATTGCGGTCATAGGCCGTGAATGCGGACTGTCCGTGCGTCCCGTCAAACCGTAACTATTCCCTTGGCGGCTGCCGTGGCGACGCACTCGATGATGCTGTCGAGGCCGAATTTGCCTTTGATACGCTCCTTGTAGCTGTCCACGGTGTTGATGGATATTTCCAGGGCCGAAGCAATTTGGGCGTTGCTGTAACCGGATGATGTCAGTTGCAGCACGTCCAGTTCCCTTGGTGTCAGGCCCTGGGGCTTGCGTGCGGCGAGGTTCTCCTTGCCGCCGAAGATGCGAAGGATCTTCTCCGAATCGATCGTTTCTCCGAAAAACAGGCATTTGCCTGCAGCCACGCCGGCAATGGCTTCGACTATGGATCCTGGCGCTGAATCCTTGGCCAGATAGGCGCATGCGCCCGAGGAAAGGGCCCTCAGGATATAGGCCGGATTCTTATAATGGGACAGCACCAGGGTTTTCACTCCCGGGAAAGCCTCGTGAAGGATTCCGAGCAGGGTGAGGCCGTCGGTTTCTGATTCCAGGGTGATGTCCACGACAGCGATATCCGTCTCCGGGTGGGCATTCAGGAACGATACCGCCGCCCCGGCCGAAGCCACGGATTCTACATTTCCGAATGAAGGGTCGGCGGAAAGGGCCAGTTTCAGCCCCATCACGAACACAGCGGAATCTTCGATAAGCAGGATGTCTGTCATAGGTTGATAGTTATTTCAAGGCCGCCTTCCGGCCGGTTGCGCATTTCCATCGACGCGTTCAGCTTGTCCAGCAGTTCGCGCGTGATAACGAGCCCGAGGCCATGGCCCCAGTGCGCGTTTTCCTCCTTCAATCCGGGGCCTTCGTCGGAGATGATGATCTGTTTTCCCCTGGCGCGCAGCGTCACCCTCCCACCTTCCGGGCTTGCCTTCACGGCATTGTCCAGCAGGTTCCTCAGTACGGTCAGGAGCATGTTGCGGTCGGTCCGCACCGTAAGTCCGGCGGGGATGTCCACCGTGACAGGCTCTTCCTTCCTGATGGTTCCGATGGCTTCCGAGGCCAGCGCAGCCAGGTCCTCATCCCGCATTACCGGCTCCAGCATCCCTTTCTGGCTCAGGGACCACAGAAGCAGGTTCTCCAGCAGGGAGTATGTGTTTTCTGCGGACCGGGCCAGCTGCGCAAGCCCTTCTTTTATCTGCGCAGGCGGCAGCAGGTCGATTTTCTCCAGCAGCTGTCCGGATAGCATGCGGCTCCCCGAAACAGGGTTCCGGAGGTCATGCGAAATAATCGAGAAAAGACGGTTTCGCATGTCCAGTTCCTTCACGAGCAGGCGTCTTTCCCTAAGGCGGAGTACGGTCCATACCACGGCCGTGAGAAGGAGCGCATAGAGCAGCATGAACGGCCACCGGAGCCATAGAGGAGGGGGAATGCGGAGGGTCCGCTCCCTGCTCTCGCCGCGGTCCCACCGGCCGAAGATATCGGAATCCTGTTCCTGCAGGACATAGCGCCCGGGGCTGATGTTTTCCGGCAGACCGGGAAAATGTCCTTCCGTCCATTCTCCGCCGTTCAGGCGGTAGCGGTGCCGGATCAGCCGCCCTAGCGGCAGATTCCTGTCGGCACGGACGGCGAGCAGGCTGTCAGGATGGAAAGTCACGGCCCCGGCTGCGCCGCCGAATGCAAGGCCTCCGTCCTTCAGGCGGCAGGAAACCCTCTCGCCGTAGATGTCCGAGGGGAATCCGAGCTCTTTCGGGACGCGTCCCTCGCTGCCGTCGGTGTCGATGAACCACAGTCCGTCCTCGGTCCCGGCCCAGAGACGGCCTTTCCCGTCGGCTTCCACCGACTGCACCAGCATGCCGTCCAGGCAATGCCCGCCCGAAGGGCTCCAGAGCCCACCCCGGGTGGCCGCCCAGACCTTGCCGTCGGGCGTAAGGCAAAGGTCCGTGACATAGTCGTCAGGAATGGAGGAATTCTCCTTGAAATACTTTGTCACGAGGCCCGTCCGGCGGTCTATGATGTTGAGTCCGGCCTGCGTGGTGGCATAGACCAGGTTGCCGTCGGCGTCCTCGATGATGCGGCTTCCCAGGCGGGAGCTGACGTAGATGTTGGAATCCACCTGCGGTGAAGGGTAGCGGAAGGGGCTCAGCCAGCGCGGAGGTAGGCTCCTTCCTGCCTTGCGGTCCCATTCGTTGAGGCCGACTCCTTCCCAGGTGACCACCCAGAACCGGCCGTCGCGGTCCTCCAGGAAGTCTGAAATCCAGTTGGCCCCGTCCAGGTTCTCGGCGGCGACCCGCTGCTTTTCAGGAAGCTGGCCCGAAAGGCGCTCCTTGTGCATCCTGCCGTCTTTCCAAACCTCCCATCCCGTATTGTTCCAGAGGCCCACGTAGATGGTCCCGGAGCTGTCCTCATACAAGGCAGAGATACGTTCTTCGACCGTTCCGACATGGAGATTGCCGTTGTGGTCCTCCATAAGGGCGGATACCTGGGCAGCAGAGACAAGCCTCACCTGCTGCAAGGCAGGGGACAGCACGGAGAGGCCGTTGTCGCCGCCGGCCCAGATATTGCCCTGGCGGTCTTCGAATATGCAATAGAGTTCACCGGAGGAAAGGCTTGAGGGGTCGTCTGCCTCGTGGCGGAAGACTTGTGAATTCTCCGGATGCGCGGTGTCCACTATCCCCAGCCCGTAGGATCCCGCCGCCCAAAGCCTGCCGCCATGGTCCGTGAGCAGCCTGGCGTGGGAAATGGGAAGGCGCCCGAGCCGGACGGGCCTGCCGGCCTCGTAGGTATGCAGGAGGGAGGTGTGGTCTTCAAAGGAGTATAGTTTCCCGCCGCTTTCGGCATAGCTCCCGTTGCAGAGCATGCCTTCCCAGGAAGGAAGCGTGACCTGCGGATTTTCACGGCTCCCGACGAACTGGTTGTGGACGATGCGGCCGGCCAGCCAGAGTTTCCCGTCCGAAGCCTCGTATATCTGATAATATGGATAGTCCCCTTCCGAATCCCGCTTGGAGTAGAAGCAGCGGGCTTCCTCCCTGATGCCGTTTTTGTAGGAGAGTTTAAGAAGGAGGCTGTCGCCGACGGTGACCCAGACAAAGCCGTCGGAGTCGGTCAGCAGCGCGCGGATATTGCCTTCAATGCTGTCATCCAGCACCTTGAGACCCCCGGGCGTGCCAATCCACAGCCGGTTCGCTCCGTCCACCGCGAGGGCGTTGACCCTGCCGTATTCCTTCCAGCTCCTGAAGCGTGAGCCGTCGAAACTGGCCAGTCCGTTCCTCGTGCCTATCCACAGAGTGCCTTCAGCGTCCTGCGCAATGGCATAAACGGTGTTGGAAGGCAGGCCGTCGGCCGCGACGTAGTTTACAAATCGCGGAGCCTGTGCCCATAGACCCGGTGAAAGAAGGAACATGAATATGATGAACAGGCTTCGCATGTCTTTGCAAAGATATCACTTCCTCTTGAAATAACCTTGCAAATCAGTATGTTGTGGTGGAATCCGCCACAAGGGAGACAAGAGGCCTTTTTAACTTTGCGGAAAACACGCGCGTATATGAAAAAGATTATTTTTGCCACACTGGCTTTTTCAATCGTTTTTATGTCCTCCTGCGGCAAGGACGATGCAAGCAATGCAAGGGCAACCTTCCGTAAAGCCAATATAGCAGGCGCCGGGATGCTGGCCCTCGCCCGGGGCGGCGCTGCCACCAGGGCCGAAGGAGACGTGACTGTCGGTCCCCAGGCCCTCTATACCGTATCGGAAGACGGATCCCTGGTTGAGGTCAGCTACAACGTGGATGTGGAAGGGACGAACGGCGAAGTGGCCGAGACCATCCAGGCCAACCTCATCATTTCTCCCGGCTTCGTGTTCCCGGTAGGTGAAGGCTGGCTCTGGCTTGCCAACTGCCATTATGACGTGAAGGGAGGTTGGAACAATTATCCCAAGGACGGCAACAAGGCGGCGCGTCATGCGCTGTCCAAGATCATCAATGATTTCAGCGCCAAGTACCACGACCGCCACGGCGCCCACTACCTTGTGAGAAAAAGCGACGGCGCCCTGTTCGAGTGGACGCTGGAGGCAGGTGCTCCTGACGGAATGGACGACGGCTTCAAGCAGCCCACCTTCCTGGGCGGCTGGTTCCACCAACTGGGTAACGACCTGTTCGTGAGGACCGGCGGCTGGAATTATGATGGCATAAACGGAGGGCTTCCGTCACTTATCTGTCTGAAGGATAACGGCAGCAAGCTGGATGCCGTGAATGTACTTGGGAACAATATCTCCTGCTGGAAACTCTATCCTGCCGGAGGCGACTGCCTGGGCGGAACGTTCGGTTATCCAGGCGCGAATGGCGGAATGCATGGAATCATCGCCCCTCCTTCGTTTGAGCCGGTTCTTCTGCAAGTCGAAGCGAGCAAAGAGTCTTTCCTGCTTTCCATTGGCGGAAAGCTGTATTATGCAGAAACCTATGAGAAAGAAATCCGGGAGGGAGATGGTAAAGATTCCTGGACCAGGACAGTATCCTGCACGGACTTCTACAATCTTAGCGTCTCCGGAAGTTCAGTCACCCGCGGGAACCTCATCTGCACATTTAACGAGAGAATGGACCCGGGACGGGTTTATATCTCCACGACGGATAAACTCAACTGGTGGGGAGGTAATGAATATGACGGGGCCGTAATCCACACATTCGATTCCAAGGCCGGCACGGTTTCCTCCAGGAGGCTGCCGGACCACTATCCTTCGAGAGAAGGTGAATATGTGGACGGGGTGGCTTACGCAATCGACGGCACTTCCGGCTTCTGGGAGTGCGACCTTTCCAAAGATGCGGCCGAGTATGTCCAGCTCGACTGGAGCAGCGCCGCTGAATACCAGGGCAAGATCGTACCTGGGACCCTCAGGATGGAACGCTTCGAAGCCGCATCGCTTACCCTTCAGTTCGTCGCTTATATGACCAACGGCACGCAGCTGAATTTCTACACTTCCGTGACCGGTGCCGACCGCGGCAAGATCAGGACCACCGTCGGCTCCGACGGCAATGCCGGCATGGTCGTCACCACGATGGTGAGGTTGAATTAAAAGCGAAAGCATATGAAAAAGGTTCTCTTTGTTATCCTGGCAGTCATTTGCCTTTCGGCCCCCAGAGCATCGGCCCAGCTGGGATTCGATTTCGGTATGAACTTCGAATTCCTGAACCGCGAGGCCCCTGAAGGATTCAGGTCGACGGGCTTCGGAATGGGCCCCTACGCCGGTATCATCTACGGGATCCCAGTGAGCATGTCGAACATGGTCAGCGTAGGACTGAACTACAAATTCGACATCATCTATGGCGCTCCCGGCACCACGTGGGACGATAAACTGCTGGATCCGATCACGCTGCTGAACGACGACACGGACATACGGGAGCAGCACATTCAGGTCCCGGTTACGTTCAACCATGGCGCCGGAATCTTCAACCTCAGTGCAGGACCGGTGTTCGACTACTGCCTTTCTTCGACCGTAGTGAGCACAAGCACCTCCTGGCCGTACAGGGATGGAAGCGGAAAGAGCAAGAAGATGGACTGTATAAAAGATTTCGATGTCAAGCCGTTCAATGTCTATCTCAAGGCCGGAGCCGGGGTGGGAATGAAAGGCTTTTCCTTTAATCTGACGGTCTCCTACGGTCTGCTTGACCTGTCGCCGGACGGCACCGGGCTGCGTCGCTGGGCCGCAGGAATGGACTTCCACCTTGTTCTGTAGTTGCTTATGCGCAAGATACTGTTTTCTTTATTCCTTCTCTTTCTCGGTAGCCTGTCCCTTGCCGGGCAGGATGTGATCATAAGCGGGAACGCCGACTTCAAGAAGCTTTGCGAGGGCAACACCCTCCCAAAGGTGGAAGGCTGGACGGTCGTGTCGAAGAACGTGGCCGCTGAACCCCTGACTCCCGAGATCTGGTGCGGGATAGCCCGCATCCGAAAGTCGGACAAGAACTATATCGCCACCCTCGCCTA